>Ga0209692_10001264_pt1 | contig 36572 bp, 30 predicted proteins | sample tdDd472_FD_187129 | JGI IMG/M metagenome (GOLD analysis project Ga0209692, IMG submission 187129) | Marine sediment microbial communities from the Atlantic coast under amendment with organic carbon and nitrate - tdDd47.2 (SPAdes)... | ecosystem: Environmental > Aquatic > Marine > Coastal >...
TTATTATCCATTATGTATAATCCATATGGTGAGTATCGCCGAAACTCTGAAGAGAAAATTCCCCGTCAGAGTAGAGAAACTTGGAAAAAGATCCATTATTGATCGCAAAAGCATGGATACCGGACTCCATAGTAAACCCAAGGTGATGAGCAAAAAAATAACCGACAACTCCGCCATGAGTGAAAAGTGCTATTGTTTTTCCCGCATTACCATAAGCAACTTCCTTCAAGGTTTTGGTTATTCTATCAATTAATTCTCTATGAGTTTCTCCCTTGGGGATTCGGAAATCAGGGTCCTGCCCCCGATAGTTCGAAAAAATCTCTGGATATTGTCTTTCAGCTTCTTTGAAACCTATCCCTTGAAATATCCCGAAATGACGTTCCCGCAAACCTTTATGGAGTTGGATTTCTTTATCCAATTCACAACAGGCAATTTCAGCAGTTTCTACAGATCTTCCCAAATCGCTGGAATAAACGACATCCGGTTTGATCTGATTGATTCGTGTCCCGACCAGCCTGGCTTGTTCACGACCAGCAGGAGTCAAAGGGGTATCCATCTGTCCCTGATATATTTTCTGAGTATTCCCGACTGTCTGTCCGTGACGGATCAAAAATAAAGTTGTCTGACCTGTTCCCATATCAATTAACTTCTTTTCTTGTAATTTTGATAACTATTCCTGAATCAGTGGGGTCGACACAGCGAAGAAATTCTGTAGTGATCCCGTCTTTATTTATCTCTTTCACATAAGGAGTATCTTTGTAAGTCCAGAGCATATTTCCTCCTAATCTCAGGACCTGATAAGCTTCATTTATGCTGGTGACCATCCATGGACACAATTTTCCCGACTCTTCGGGATATTTAAAGATCTGTCCCTGTTTAAAACTATCAGTTCCATCGCCCCGGTACATCCAGGCGCATATTCTTTCTTTAGCCAGATCATCGGGATAAATGATTTTGCCCTCACTATCTTTTTGCAGGTTTCCGCCATTTCCTTCAAATATCTGAACTTCGAATTTATATGGTCCCATATATGCTCCTTTTTTAGAATTTCATAAAATGAAGAAATCATGTTTTAATAAAGTATATCTAGTTTGTTTGAAAATAAAATCAGAATTTAAGGAGAATTCTATGGAATTTGCTCTTACAACCCCCGCCCTGCTATTTCCAGCTATCTCATTGCTATTGCTGGCATATACCAACAGATACCTGACTCTTGCCGGACTGATTCGCGACCTATGCGATAGACAGTTAAATAATTCTGATGGTTTTATCGTCGGACAGATCAAAAACTTAAGGCAGAGGATTTACCTGATCCGGAATATGCAGCTATTTGGCGTTGTCAGTTTTTTTCTTTGTGTCGTCACAATGCTTTTGTTATTTCTTGGGCAGACTCTTCCTGGTGAGATAACCTTTGCCTCAAGTCTGGGCTGCTTACTGGTTTCATTGGGAATGTCTATCAAAGAGATAAGTATTTCTGTCGGGGCTTTGGAGATTCAGCTGAACAGTTGTGAGAAAAAGAGAAATAATTGATAATTTATACTGATTTTGAGAAACATCAACTGCCTTTAATTGAACATCTCTGGAATGAGAATTGTAAACTTCACAATAAAACATCCCTCTATTTTGAAAAGGAATTTGATCCGTCAATATTTCGGAAAAGATTAACTGCCTGGGATATTATTGATATTTTCAGGTTTACAGTAGCACAGGTAAACTCAGAAATTATCGGTTATTGCATATCTTCAGTACAAAGGGAAAAAGGCTTAATTGAGTCTCTTTATATAAATCCAACATACAGGAGACAAGGTGTCGGGAGAACACTTATTGAAAGTCACATTAGCTGGTTCAAGAGATATAAGTGCAGTGAAATAGAAGTAACGACTGTTTTCGGGAATGAGGATGCGATTGAATTTTACAAATCAATCGGCATACTTCCCAAAACCATAACGATGAGATTATCTGATAAATGTACGAACGATAATTGATGGCAGCAGCACGAGTAATGCTACACATAAATAAATAAAAACCATTTTAATCTCCTTATAAAAGCCAGAACTTTTATATTTACACATCAGTGTATTTTGTAAAAATAAACATTATATGAAAAGTAAAAAAGATCATAGAGAAAATTTGACATATTGTGAATATTAATGTAAATTGAATTAGACCATTCGGTCTAGACCACTTAGTTTACATTGGGGTTTATATGGAAAAGAAGATATGTATTATAACCGGAGCCAATTCCGGCATAGGAAAACAAGCTGTAATTCAGATTCTAAACGAGGGTTATCATGTAATAATGGCCTGCAGAAGTGAAAAAAGAGGAACTGAGGCTTTGAAGTCAATTGAATCAATGAATTCATCTTATTCTGCTGAACTAATGATTGTAGATATGGGTCTTCAGAAATCAATAAGAGAGTTTGCTGAAAAAGTTAAAGCGAAATATAAAAAAATAGATGTGCTGATCCATAACGCAGCTGTTTTCAATGTCACCCAAAAAACTCAGGAAAAAAATTCAGAGGGAATTGAAACGCTTTGGGCTGTTAATCATCTGGGACCGGTATTGCTGACAGAATTACTTTTGGACCAGCTTAAAGCCAGTAAAAATGGGCGGGTTATCACCATTTCATCTCAAGGCCTGGTAGCTATGCCAACACTGAAAATAGACCTCGATGATCCCGAGTTCAATACTAAAAAATTCAATGTCGTCAAAGCTTATTATCAGTCAAAACGGGCACAGGTAATGTATAGCTACTGGCTTGCAGAGAAACTGAAAGATACGAATGTAACTGTAAACAGTATAAGAGTAACCGCTGTTCAGATAGATATCAGCCGGCATCCCGATCTTTCGGCATTTTCCAAATGGGTGTATTCCATTAAATCCAAAATGTCTCTTACAGCAGAGAAGATGGCTGAAACATATAGCTATCTCGCGGTCTCCCATGAAGTATCAAAAGTGACAGGAAAATATTTCAATGAAAAGAATGAAGAAGTAAAATCCAATAAATACACTTACAGCAGTGAAAACATCAAAGCTGTCATGGATCTAACAAAGAAATATATAGCTGAACTTTAAGGATTTATATAATAATGCCAAAAAAGAAAATTGATGACAATATCGTGTTTAATGCCGCTCTCAATGAGTTCACAGAAAGGAGTTTTGATGAGGCTTCGCTTAACACAATAATAAAAAATGGAAACATTAGCAAAGGATCATTTTATTATCGTTTCGAAAATAAATACTCTCTCTACCTCTATCTTCTAAAGAGCTGCAATCAAAAAAAATGGGAATATATCAATTCTGAAATGGATGCCCCGAAAATCGAGGAGAATCGTGAAAACATATTTGATCTATTTCTATATCAGGCTGAGATAGGGATGAAATTTGCATATAAATATCCCAGATACCACCAATTGAGCAAGATGTTTTCAAAAGAAAAAGGGACTCCTCTCTATAGTAGAATCCTCATAGATCTCGGTAATTCCAGCGACAATCAATTGGAGTCAATGATTCAGACAGCATATAATCGGGGGGATATTAACAAAGACCTATCTCTTGAATTTGTCACAAAGGTAATAAGTCATCTATTTGCCTCTTTCGATGAGATATTCTTTGAGAAAAAAGAATTTGAGTTAAAAGAAGTCATGGATAATCTCCGTCAATTTGTAGATTTTATGCGCCGGGGACTTGAATAGGGAAATCATTTATTAATTCTGCTTATGCAACAGGAAAATCCATAGTAAAATCTCCTCAAGGTGGCAAGTTGATGAAAACCATACTCTATGATGAAAAAGGTATATTAAACTTCCAGATGTTCGGTATTGGAATACCGGCTTTAAAGTCAAGAAAAACGAAAACACTCGATGCGCTGCTCAATGATAAATATTTAAATGAAACAAAAGAACAATGGCTGGTAAAAGAGAACCCCTATAAAATAGAAAGGATCGATCTCGAGAGAATTCATTCAGAAAATTACAGCTCCGCACTTTTTTCAGACAGACTTGAAGAGAAAATGAAAGAAGCTTTTGAACTGGTTAATCCCGATGGAACCTTAAACAGATATAATCCGGGAATTGCTGAAGCTCCACTTACTGAATTATTCCAGCAGGTAATGAATATGTCTGCGGGAACCTATTTCTCCGCCAGAACCGCTCTGGAAAAAGGATTCTGTTATTACATGGGTGGTGGAATGCATCATGGACATAAAAACTTCGGCCATGGTTTCTGTCCTACAAATGATATTATGGCCACTGCTGCCAGAATCATTCATGAAAAAAGAGCCAGGTCTATATGGATAATTGATGTAGATGCCCATAAAGGTGATGGAACTGCAGAGATTGCAGACGGATATGAGTCTGTTAAAACATTGAGCGTTCACATGGCTGAGGGCTGGCCTCTCGATGATCCGGAATACGACGAGGGAGGGAATTTCAATCCAGCCTACTTTCCATCAGATATTGATATTGCAATAAAAAAAGGTGAAGAAAATACTTATATAAACAGAATGGAAAAAGGCCTGAAAGAACTCGAAAGGCTGAATGGTAAAAACGAAAGACCTGACCTCGCTATTATTCTGCTCGGTGTTGACCCTTATGAAAAAGATGAATTGCAATCAACTGAAAGTCTGAAACTATCAGAAAAACAGATGCTTCAAAGAGATCAGTCAATATACAAATTTTTAAATGATAGAAATATTCCATCAGCATATACGATGGCTGGTGGATATGGCCGGTATTCCTGGGAAGCACATTACAACTTTCTATCTTGGGTTCTGAAAAATGGATGACAAGATTCATACTCTTATAAATCATTATAAAATGACTCCCCTTCCTGTTGAAGGTACACTTTTCTCACAAACATATCTGACAGATGAAGGAACGGCGATAATCGGCCTATATTGCAATGAACCATACAGCGTTTCTCTTTTTCACAGATTAACAGTTGATGAGATCTGGCATTTTTACGGGGGAGATCCCTTGAACTTGATACTCTTATATCCCGACGGATCGACTAAAGATATAATTATGGGAAATAATCCTCTGGAAAAACAATTGGTACAGTTTACAGTTCCCGCAGGAGTATGGCAGGCCGGTCATGTCTTGGATGGCGGGAAATATTCTTTATACGGATGCACCATGGCGCCGGGGTTTTCTGTTGATAAATTTGAAGGCGGACCAAAAAGCGAACTTTTAAAAACCTATCCTCACAGAAAAAGGGAGATACAGCTGTATGGGTGCGATGAAAACCAGCTGTTAATGACTGATGAATAAATATATTGATACTAAAATTGATGGTTTTCAACTCAAATTTGCAGATAGAGAAAACATACCTCATATATTATCCTTCATAAAAGGAATGGCGGTTTATGAAAAACTGGCTCATGAGTTTGCAGCAACTGAAGAATTGCTCGAAGAACATCTCTTCGGAGAGGGAAAATCTGCAGAAGTGATCATCGGGTATTTTGAGGAAAAACCCGTATCCATGGCACTTTTTTACAAGAGCTTTTCCACATTTCTGGCCAAACCGGGAATCTATCTTGAAGATCTGTTTGTCATTGAAGAGATGCGGGGGAAAGGTTTCGGGAAAGCCATGCTCTCTTATCTTGCTGTTCTGACTGAAGAAAGGAATTTCGGCAGACTTGAGTGGTCTGTTCTCGACTGGAATAAACCTGCTGTAGAGTTTTATAGATCCATAGGCGCCGAGCCGATGAAAGGATGGACTATACAGAGAATGGCAGGACAGGCATTATCTGATTTGGGTAAATATGCTGCAGATTGAAACTGGCTGTATCACTGATAATCACTCTTCAGAAAACATAATGATAAAATGCGGATTTACCAAAGAGGGATATAAGAAAAGACATCAGTGTCTAGAAGGAAAATGGAGAGACCGTGTGGAATACGGCCTGTTTAAAGAGGATTATAAAAATAATGGGAATTAGATTGAGAGAGACAAAAGAAACTGATATCTCCTTTGTATCAGATGCGGAAAGAGATCCATCAAACAGTCTCTATGTAGATCAGTGGGATTTCTCAAAACACAGAGACTCGTTACTGGAAAGTGATATAAAACACATTATTATTGAAAGAGAAGAAGATCATCAACCGATCGGTTATGTCATTATGGCGGGGTTCTCCGGCAGACACAAATCAGCTGAACTAAAACGCCTTGTTATTACTGAAAAGGGAAAAGGACACGGGAAAGAAGCCTTATCACTCATTCAGAAAATGATATTTGAAGAATTAAAGTTTCACAGATTGTGGCTTGATGTGAGAGATCATAATGAAAAAGCAATAGAGTTATATAAAAAAAAGGGATTTTCCATAGAAGGACACCTGAGAGAATGTGTTTATGTTGAAGATCACCATGAATCCATTTACATTATGGGAATGTTAAGACATGAATATATAGATAGACAAACCCACTGAAACAGACAGTAATGGTGTGATAATCGAAAAATCGATAAAGTATGCCTCGACAGCGGATATAAAATATCACAGCAGTACTGGAAAAAAAGATCGGCGAGCCGACCTTTTTTTATGAAAGACTATTGGGGAGAGGGAGAACACCAATTGATTTGGATATTCCATATAAGAGATGCTCCCTCAAAAATAATTACATTGATAAATCCCGACCTTTATTAAACTTGTTAAAGAGTATTAAAGATAAAGTAGTTAAAACTGCCAGGATTGCCGCAAGAGCGGCTGCAACACCGTAATTCCCCCTTAGAACCTGGGTATAAACTTCTACCGTTAATGTTCTTGTTTTACCGGTATAGAGTAAAATAGCCGAAGCCAATTCCGAAATCATAGTGATCCACGATAAAATTGCTCCGGAAATAATACCGGCAGACATCATGGGAATGGTAATTTTCCAGAATGTTTTTATATTACTGGCTCCCAGTGACAGAGAGGCCTCTTCAATGGTTATGGGAATCTGCTGTAAAGTCGCCACACTGGAACGGATGGTATAGGGTAAACGTCTAATTATCAGCGCGATAACCATAATCGTCATACTGCCTGTTAAAACCATTGGCGGACGACTGAATGTATTTGCCAGGGCTATACCGACGACAATACCGGGAACAATATAAGGGATCATGGAAACTGTATCGATTGCGGCTGTAATCTTGGATCTTTTCCTCACTACCAGATAGGCAATAAATACGGCAAAGGTTAAAACAAAGGCTAAAGCAGTCAATGGTATAACAATTGTATTTCTAATGGCATTGCCCATCTTGGAAAAAGCTATGACATAATTATTTAAGGAATAACCACTGGTAAATACGGTACCGTTTACATTTCTGAATGATGTGTAAATGACGTACACCTGGGGCGCAATGGAAAGAGAAATCAAAGCATAAGCATAGATATGTAATAAGATATTTCTAATGCCCTCCATTTGAACCGGTCTTATCTTATTGATACTGTTCATTGTAAAGGCTTTTTTATTGGCAATATATCTCTGAGCTAAAAAGATTATCAGAGTGAGGATTATCGCTATTATGGCAATACTAGCAGCAAAACTATTGTTTCCACCCAATTCAGACATATAGGCATCGTAAATGGTTACAGGAAATGTACGATATCCCTCTCCAATAAGCATTGGTGTACCAAAGTCGCTGAAACACCTCATAAAGACAAGTAGCGCGCCGGCCAGAACAGTTGGAAAAATCAACGGTACAACAACCTTGAAAAATCTTTTAGCTCCGGAACAGCCCAGGTTCTGAGAAGCTTCAAGCAGAGAGTTGTCCACATTGGATAAGGCACCCGAAACATATAGGAAAATAAGAGGATAGAGCTGCAATGACAACACGAGCAAAATCCCTTTAAATCCATAAATATCCGGCATGACAATTCCGAATATTCCTTCAAAAAACTGTGTTACAACTCCATTTCTGCCCAGTAATAATATCCAGGAATATGCTCCAACAAAGGGGGCGGACATACTGGAAAGAATAATCAGTATTCTTAAAGTCTTCGAACCTCTGATTTTGAATCGAGCGAAAAAATAGGCCAGTGTGGTACCTAACGCCACTGCAATAGCAGTGACGGAAACAGTAACTTTAAATGAGTTCAACAAAGTGGAATAATAGTATTTTTTTCCGAAAAACCTCTGAAAATTCTCTATAGTGAACTGACCCGTATCTCTATCGATGAAGGACTCCGACAGCAGTACGAACAGAGGTATGATCAAAAAAATCGTATATAAGATTAATAAACTTAAGGTTGATGTAGACCACAAATTTACTTTTGATTTTTTAATTCTCATGAGCAATCACCAGATTTTTCGAACCATCTTCAGTATAGACATTTACTTTATCTGTATTTATGGTCAAATAAACTTCAGTTCCCGGTTCAATGAGATTGTCAATCATACTTTCTTTTATTACTTCCACTAACTGCTTATTGGGCATTTCTATAAAAAAATGAGTATTCAATCCTAAGAAAACAGTATCTTTTACAACGGCTTTAATGGTGTTTTTATCATCGGTCAGCATAAATTCTTCCGGACGGATGGAAACTTTGACCTGACCTTTATAATCCAGACCTTTTATCCGGACTTTGTGACCCAACACATCGACTTCGTCTTTATTACAATCAGATGTAATAAGATTCGTCCGCCCTATAAAACTGGCGACAAATTCATTTACTGGGCGATGATAAATAGACTGAGGTGTGCCGATCTGCTGAATCTCACCCAGGTTCATAACTGCAATTCTATCGCTGATAGCCATGGCTTCTTCCTGGTCATGGGTGACGTAAACTGTGGTGATCCCGACTTCCTTTTGTATGTCCCTTATGGCCTGACGCATTTCAAGACGAAGTTTTGCATCCAGGTTCGATAGTGGTTCATCCATTAAAAGCACATCCGGTGCGATCACCAGAGCTCTTGCCAGAGCAACTCTCTGCTGCTGACCACCCGATAGATTTTCCGGCATCCTGTCTCTATATTCATAGATCTGCATCAGCTGCAGAAATTTATCGGCCATAGGACCGATTTCTTTTTTATTGTAGTCACGGTTATTTAAACCGAACTCCACATTTGCCCTTACTGTTAAATGGGGAAATATAGCATAATTCTGAAAAACCATACCGATGTTTCTCTTGCTTGGGTCCAGATCATTGATGATATTCTCATCAAAATGAAATTCCCCGCCTTCAATTGTGTTAAAACCGGCAATCATTCTTAATAGAGTTGTTTTTCCACATCCCGATGGACCAAGTAATGTAAAAAACTCTCCATCTTTAATTTGCACACTCAGGTCCGGAATAATGACATTATCTCCGTATTTTTTTAAGGCATTCTTTATGTCTATCGATACGCTCATTTACTATTTTTCCTTTTTAACATAATCGGGGTTGCTGCAAAGGTCTGAAACCTCTGTTTGGCCCCTCATCCCCAACCCTTCTCCCATGGGTCTGGTCGAAAGCAAGCTTCCTGCTCGACTCTGCAACCTTAGGAGAAGGGAGTTAGAACCCTCTCCCTTTGGGAGAGGGCAGGGTGAGGGTATAGAGAGGATACGGTTTTCCTCTTCTGCTACAGCCCCATTATTAATAACTTTTAGTTAGTCCAGGCTTGTGAACATTTCAATATAGCGGTCTACAATTTTCTGTTTGTTAGCAGAAACGTATGCAGTGTCTTCTACTTTTACATTTATCTGATCGATAGGTTTCATGTAGTCTGCTGTTTGAACACCGTCATAAACGGGTCTGTTAGTCAGTGTCATGCCATATACATCCTGAACTTCTTTGGAAGTAATAAAATCCATAAATAATTTTGCTGCTTCGGGATGTTTCGCGCCTTTGATAATTGCAGAACCGGCCGGTAGGAATACAACGCCTTCTTCCATGTAAATAACTTCTACGTCAGCGCCGTCGTTGATCAAAGTCAGACAAGGGTCTTCATAAGATAATCCGATTGTGTATTCACCGTCTCTAACACCTTTCCAGACTCCTGAACTTGAACCTAATACTTTTAAGTTTTTGAACATGTCTGTTACTTTTGCCCAGGCAGCATCATTTTCATATCCACCAAAGTCAATTAACATATTTGTTAAATGAGCAAATGAACTTGATGATTTAGCAGGGTCACCAGATACTATCTGACCTTCCAACTGAGCTCCGTATGTAATAATATCTTCATAACCGGTAATAGTAACACCTGGTAATTTTTCTGCTAATTTAGTTTTGTTAATAACAATAACACTTCCGTCAAGGGTATTTTTGGTTACATAACCACTTTCATTTCGAAATGCTTCAACTAATTTGGAATCGTTTTTGCTGACATAATCTGCCCATAAATCTCTTTGCGCCAGGATCGTCGCATAGCTACCGCCGTACATAACATCACCCTGTGGATCATGTTTTTCAGATTCGATACGTTTAAGACATTCACCGGTACCGGCTGAAATAATTTCTACTTCGATGCCATATTTCTCTTCGAATGGTTTTTCTACAGCATTGAGAAGACCTTCAGAGTTTGGTGAATAAACAACCAATTTCTTTTCTTCCATCTGCTCTTCGCCTGCTTCAGCAGAATCCTGAGATCCAGTAGCAGCGACATTGAAACTTACCAGCATAAATACTGCCGCAGCCATCATTAAAAATCTTTTCATTTCTAACTCCCTTAGTTAAGTGATAAATAATGTTATCACCACTATCGGCTGGACGATATACCACGAAAAGATAGACTTTAGATGAAAAAAAGCCAATTTAGAGTAATTAGTGATTTTTTTGGACTAGTTCAGTAACAGAATACCCGGTATAGCTCTTAAATTTTGCACAAAAGTACTTATAGTCACTAAACCCGACCATCTTCGCTATTTTGTAAATAGGTAATTCATTGAGGCTCATAAATTGAATTGATTTATATATTCGATAGTGATTCAAAGTTGTATTGAATCTAAGATCATGCTCTTTCAGTTTGTTTTTAATAGAGGAAATACTATAGTTTAATTCCTTTGCGGCGTCATTTAAAACTATTTTCTCCATGTAATTTTCTTTAATAAACGAAATGATTGATTGTAGTAATGCATCTTCAGCATGGATATCTTTATATACTTTTGTTAAATCCTGAATTTGATATTTAGCATTGTTTAACAATTTTTTATCATTAAGATTGGCAATTGCTTTTTCTAACGAAATCTCCAGCAACTGATGATCTAAAGGTTTAACCAAATATTCTGTAACTCCATAGGTAATTGCTTTTTTTGCATACTCAAAATCACTATGGCCACTAAGAATAATAAATTCATACTTTTTTTTATCTTCTATCTTACTGATCATTTCCAGCCCGCTCATAAGCGGCATTTTTATATCAGTAATAATAATATCTACATGATTATCAGTTAAATACTTTAAACAGGAAACCGGATTATCAAAATCCGCTGCAATTTTTAAGTTTAAACTCTGAAAGTCAAAACTAAAGATTAATCCTTTTCGAATAATATCTTCATCTTCACAAATAATTACATTATACATAAGTTTTCAGCTTCTTTTTAAAGGTGATTTCAAAGACAGTGCCTTCCTTGTCCCGCCAGACATTCAACAATGCATCGGGATACAGGATCATAAACCGCCTTAAAACATTATGAACACCAATATGATTTGTGGGATTCTTTTTCTGTTTACAAATTTGATTAATCTCGTTAATAATTTCATCGGTCATACTGGATCCATTGTCGCGTACTCTAATGTAACACAGGTTATCGATCATTTCAGTCGTTATATCTATGCATAAATGTAAACTATCTGTAAATCCGTATTTTATACTATTACTGACCAGGGGCTGAATAGCAAGCTTGGGAATCAAAACGTCTTTGACCTCATCCGAAGTAGTAATTGAATATGTTAATTTGTCTGTAAACCTAAATTTGTATAGTTCCAGATATGTATTAATATAAGTCAGATCGTTTTCCACTGATGAATAGTTGATATCATTGGAAATTGAATACCTTAAAATCGCAGTTAAATCTAAAATATATTTTTCGGTTCCTTTAACATCGTACTGCATTGAATAACGGATTGTTTCTAAAGAATTATATAAAAAATGGGGATTAAACTGAGCGTCGAGCTTTCTTTTTTCAAAAATAATATTTGTTTCACTTAATTCTTTATTTAATGTAATTTCAGAATTTAAATGTTCTAACATCTCATTTACGTTTATCGCCAGGCTTCTAAAGTCATCATCAAGGTTTTCATTAATTCTATGATCCAGATTACCCTTTGACACAGTATTCGTATCGGCGATAATGGACTCAAAACTCTGGGCGTTTTCCTTTGCAATCTTTTTAATAATTTTATTTGAGAAAGCTACGACAACAAGTAATATTACAAGCAATAGAGAGAACACGATTAAATAGGACCTGCTCAGACTAATATTTTTTTCGAGAAAGTAGATAGAATAAAAATCCTTTTCAACTCTGGTGACATGATAATTGGTAGTATCGATTGTATAATTTTTAGCATATTTGAAATTCAGGCTTTTCTCTAATAGCTTGTAATTGTTAGTAGCGATGATTCCATCAAATCTGTCAGTTATAACATAGTCGCCGGTATTTGGTAATAAAGCATAAACCAGATCGCTTATATCAATTGAATACATATCAAAGCCAATAAGTTCTGCATTCTTGTATAAACCGCCATAATAAATCAAACTTGCCGTATGAGTCTTAAAGCTCGGGTATAAAATATACTTTATGGGGGACTTATCTCTAACCCGATCCCTGATAATATTTAAATATATTATGTATTGCGGCATCAGGTGATAAGATTCCTGATAAACAGGATTTGCATTCATATCATAAACATCATAGTCATAGCGCACATTGATCGTGCGGGAAAATGAATAGTCGGTACTTGAAACAAGTTTTCTACTGACATGATTATCTTGTATTGCTTGTATGTACTCATCATCAGAATTATGCGAACTAATTTGCGAGGCAATTTTATCAGTTAAATTTATAAAGGATTCATTTACAAATTCTATACTATGATTTTTATTCATATTATTGTTCACTAAATTAACAATTACCGTTACAGATACAAATAAAAACACAATAACCATAATTAATTTAGTAGAAAAAACCATAAATTCTTTACGTAATTTGGCTTGAAAATTCATACACTAAGTAAAACTGATATACTTTTTCTTTGCAAGGTTCCGGATATGAAAAATATCTTAGATATACACATCTTCGCGGACAGTAAAATCATCTTTGAGATAAGATTTTAAATCCGATTTCAGAAAATTGGACGCACCTTCTACACTGGAAAAAACTGAAAAATAGAAATTCGGTTGGATTTGATCACGAAAAATCAGCAGCTTAGCTGTATCCACTGAGCGATTGACCAATAGAGCTGTTCTTCCAGTTGTTTTACTATTTTCCTTAAGGTATTCAGCAGCGACTTTCAGCTCATCAATAGTGAGTGCAATTTTGGCATTGCGAAAATCTGTGACATATGAATGATTATCAGAAAACATTGGATCATTTTTTGTGCAGAGAAACATCTCTTTGAGATCATTTACAGTGATAGTACCAGTTAATCTTTGTATAATAATCCCTTCTGAAGGAAGTATACAGTAATCATACATATGTTTGTTTTCCTAAATTTAAGTTACATCTAAAAGCAAGTATTTTAATTATTATGTAAAAGATTAAACCTGTATATAGGAATAATTCCTATATGTTACTGGCAAAATCAGTTGATTTTACGATTTTCATTCCCTTTGAAGACAATTCTTCCAGAAAAAATTTAGAAATGCCTGATATTGGGTCAACAGATGAACAACAGTCTTCGAGAAGAACCAGCTTCTCTATATTCTCATCACCGATTTGTTGAGCCAGCTGCCGAACAGTATTAGCAACACAATAGTCCAGAGCCTGCCCGGCGATAAGTATCATATGAGATTCATTCAGCTTTTCAACAAGATCAATGTGCATTTTAGTTGTTTCGTCATCACTTTGGGGAATTTCCGCCTCTAAGGCACCATAATGTTCTGTACCGGGATTGCTCCCTTTATATATTTTATCAGCAATAGCTCTGTTGGTGATTTCCCAATCGCTGAGAGCATTAAAAACATCGGTCTGGATTTGAGTGCCCCATGAACCGATCAGGCAATGAGGGGGCCAGATGCACAAAGAGTATTTCCCTTTGAGTGCAAGTGCAGTGACATAGTCCTCTCCATGTTTCCTGTCTTCTTCTTTGGAAGTGACCCACCTACGGCATTTTACATCATCTACAGAAATTATAGTGAATGGCTCTGGATGATTTCCCAAGGGATTCAACCAGTACATCGGATGAGCTATATCGTACTGATGATGTGAATCGAGAGTAATATGTATATTGTTAATGACAGATGACTGCTTGTTAATAAAATCTGCCAACCTCGAACTATCTGCTTCAGCCCCCTGAACATAGAGAGCTCCCCGGGGATCACAAAAATCATTCTGTGTATCAATAATAAGCAAATCAATCGTTTTCATATGGTATCTCCCGAATTTTCTGGTTCATTTATTTCCTTTGTTCTACTATTATTCTAATTATGTTTAAAAAGAAAACGACTTATTTTTATATATTTTTTTTATTGATTACAATTTCTTTGACTGCAGATGATTATCGATTCGAAGAAGCATCGTCCTGGATAAAAACCATCGGGATCCCCTCTTACGAACAGAAAAGAGAAGATATAATAAACGGTGAATATTATCTGCTCTCGGATATGCAAGTCCGCACTGACGGTAATGCATTTTACAATCACTATGCTATTTTACTTGCAAACAGTACAGGACTGGAAAACAATTCCCAGATCAGCATTGACTTCGATCCCGGTTATGAAGAACTGATCATCCATAATATCAGTGTAATCCGTGATGGTCGTAAAATAGATAAAGGTGAGAATGCCATAACCTCCGTTATTCAAAAAGAAAATGAATTGGAGAAACTTTTGTACAACGGCACTAAAACTTTTTTTGCCATCCTTTCAGATATCAGAGTGAACGACATCCTGGAAATATCATATACTATCGAGGAAATAGATCCTCTCTTCCCATACTATTCAGACCGTTTCTACCTCGAGTGGGCTGTTCCCGTAAAAAAATTATACAGGCGAATTGTGACAGATGATGATCTTACTTATAAATTCAACAATCGCGAAATTACTCCCGAATCAGACCGGGGAGGCGAGTATATCTGGGAAGACTCGGATATTCCGGCCATTGAATACGATGAATATGTTCCCTATTGGTTTGATGCACATAATTATTTAGAAGTCAGTCAGTTTACAAGTTGGAAACAAGTCAGCTCCCTTATTGCCGGATTTTATGAAACATTGCAATTATCAGATGAACAGGCTTTGTATATCTATTCTCTATATCCCGGGATAAATGAGCAAAGCAGCAATAAATCAATTATTGAAACCCTGCTCAACATTGTGCAGGAAGATATACGATATATGGGAATAGAGATTGGACGGGGATCATATATCCCCACAGCTCCCTATGATGTCTTCACCAGAAAATTCGGAGACTGTAAAGATAAGTCACTATTATTATCGCGATTACTAAATTACAAAAACATTGAAGCTTATCCTGTTCTTGTTCACAATTCAGCCGGTAAAGATCTTATCAATGTTCTACCAAGTCCTTACCAGTTCAACCATGTTATAGTTAAAATCATACATGACAATGAAATCTTCTGGATTGATCCTACATTCACATATCAGGAGGGATCTCTTGAAAACATTAGTGAAGCGCCATATGAATACGGTCTGGTGATTTCAGATTCAGGAAATGATCTGGAGAAAATAGAACCGCGTTTTTCAGGTCGGAATATCGTGATAAATGAAACATTTACACTGCCTTCAGAAATAAATGATATAGGAACTTATACAATAGAAACAGGTTATTACAATGAAGATGCCGATTATATGCGCTCTTATCTATCAAATTCTCCACCGGCAAAAGTTGCTGAAGAGTTATCTGAATATATGGAATATTATTATGATGGTTTAGAAATCTCTGAAGAGATTCAATACAATGATGATTTAGAAAACAATATAATCACCCTGACAGAATATTATGAGATTCCCAAGATCTGGCAGTATTCCAATGACGAAGATAATTACCAGTTCATTTATTCGCCTTACGAAATCTATAACTACACAACAGAAGTGGAGAATCCCGACAGGACAATGCCATTCAATCTTATTCATCCCATCAGTATTAGTCAGAATGTAACAGTCATTCTTCCTGAAGAATGGAACATTTCACCTGTAGAGGAAAAGTTTGAAACAGATCATTATCGATACAAACGGACAATAGAAAATGAAAAGAAAAAGCTGAATCTGTATTACGATTATACTTCTCTTGAAGATTCCGTACCTTCCGAGGATTTCATTGAATATAATGACTCTCTCAAAGAACTGGGAGAAACTATCGATTATGCGGTTTACTGGAATCCTGAAATAATCGATGCAGAAAAGGACGGATCTTCAAAAGCGGGAGTCATTACAGCACCTATCATTATTGCTGCCTATCTGATTTATTATTTTGTCAAACGGAGAAAAACCATTAATCAAATTCATTGACAGCTACTGATCTCTCTTCCTATGATTAATCTTTAAAGTAAAAAATAAGTGAGGATAAAATATGTCTTATGATCTGATTATAAAAAACGGAACTCTTGTTACCGCCTCGTCAACATATAAAGCTGATATTGGAATTACTAAAGGGAGAATCTCTGCGATTGCTGAAGACCTCAAAGGCGAGAATGTTATAGATGCGACAGGGAAACTTGTCACTCCAGGAGCTATAGACACCCACGTTCATCTGGAAATGCCCATTGGCAAATTCACTTCAACCGATGATTTTTACAGCGGAACGAAAGCCGCTGCTTTCGGTGGAACAACCACAATAATTGATTTTGTGGAAACAGGGAAAAATCAGACCATGATTGAAGCTTTAAATGAGAGAAAAGCCAAAGCAGAGAGCCGGTCCATTATTGACTTCGGCCTCCATATGACAATAGGTCCCGATGATATGGAAAAACTTGACCAGGTGCAGGACGCATATAATGCGGGATGCAGAAGTTTCAAGATATACATGGCATATGGCATGAAACTCAACGACGGACAGATTCTCAGAGCATTCGAAGCCATAGGTGAAACAGGAGGACTGCCAATTGTACATGCAGAGAACTGGGATGCCATAACCACTTTGATTGATAAAAATATCAGCGAAGGAAATACAAGCCCTGAATGGCACACTAAAAGCCGTCCGGCAATCCTCGAAGCAGAAGCTGTGGGAAGAGTCATTGACCTGGCAACTTATGTGGGTGTTCCTGTTCACATATTCCATATATCCTGCCCAGAAGCTATTGAAAGAGTAAAAAATGCCAGAATTCAGGGCCACTTCGTAACAGCTGAAACCTGCCCTCAATACCTCTATTTAACCGATGAAGTTTTTGAAGAAGAAGGTGTCGAAGGTGCTCTGCCAATCTGCTCTCCCCCTATCCGCGGAATTATAGATCAACTCGAACTATGGGAATATCTGAGCAGTGAATCATTTCACACGATATCCAGTGACCACTGTCCTTTCACAAGAGAGGAAAAAGCAAGCGGATTAAGTGCCTTTAATACAGTGCCCGGAGGAGTGCCCTCTATTGAAATGAGATTCCCCTCAATCTATTCCAAAGGTGTAAGAGGAGGATTTATAACTGAAAATCAATGGGTTGATTTATGCTGCACCACTCCCGCCTGGTTATTTGGCCTGGAAAATAAAGGAGACATTCAAGTTGGAAAAGACGCCGACCTGGTTATCTTTGATCCGAAAAAAGAAAAACAACTATCTGAAGACAGCCTACATGAAGAAGCGGGATGGACTCCCTATAAAAACATGAAAATTACCGGTTGGCCAGAAGTGACGATAAGCCGTGGAGAAATCATTGTAAAAGATGGGCAATGTCCCGCTGAAAAAGGACGGGGACAGTTTGTATAAACCATGGTAGAATAATCGCAATTAATTGTGGATCGCATTTAAAGTGTTCGTAATTATATCTGCGATTCGGTAAAATAGAAAATGTAAAAAAAGAAAGGAAAAAAGATGGCAGAAAAATCAAGGATTATTTACACCAAAACCGATGAAGCGCCGGCATTGGCGACAAGTTCATTATTACCTATCGTCCGCGCTTTTGTAAAAGATGCGGATATTGAAGTGGAAACAAGAGATATATCTCTTGCAGGAAGAATCATTTCACAGTTTCCCGAGAGGCTGAATGAAAACCAGATAATCACCGATGATCTCTCTGAACTGGGAGAAATGGTAAAAGATTCCAAAGCAAACATTATCAAACTTCCCAATATCAGTGCCTCTATTCCACAGATCAAGGCAACAGTAGCTGAACTACAGGCGAAAGGGTATGACCTCCCCGATTATCCTGAAGATCCCCAGACAGATGAAGATAAGGCAATTAAAAACAAATACGATATTGCAAAAGGCAGTGCCGTAAATCCCGTGCTCAGAGAAGGAAATTCTGATAGAAGAGCTCCGGGCGCGGTTAAACACTATGCTCAGAAAAATCCACATTCCATGGGAAAATGGTCTTCCGACTCAAAGTCCCATGTTGCCAGTATGAGCTCCGGCGATTTTTACGGAAGTGAAAAATCAGTAGAAATTGCCAAAGCCGGCACTGTCAAAATAGAATTTACAGATACCAATGGTAAAAGAAGTGTTCTGAAAGAAAAAACGACTCTGAAAACCGGTGAAATAATCGACGCGGCTGTAATGAGTAAAAAATCTCTCAGAGATTTTCTGGCTGGTGAAATTGAAGATGCCAAGGCAAAAGATGTCCTTTTCTCAGTACACCTGAAAGCCACAATGATGAAAGTCTCCGATCCGATAATTTTCGGTCATGTGGTCACAGTTTTCTATAAAGAACTATTTGATAAATACGGATCGCTTTTCAGTGAACTGGGAATTGATGCCAGTCATGGACTTGGTGACTTATACTCGAAAATAACATCGCTCCCCGAAGCGAAACAGAAAGAGATCGAAAGCGACATTCAGTCAATTTACAATTCCAAACCGGATCTGGCCATGGTAAACTCCGATAAGGGAATTACCAACCTTCATGTTCCAAGCGACATAATCATCGATGCCTCTATGCCTGCAGCCATAAGAACATCAGGACAGATGTGGGGACCCGATGGAAAGCTGAAAGATATGAAGGCAATTATTCCCGACCGGTCCTATGCAGGAGTATATCAGGCAACTATTGATTTCTGTAAAAAACACGGCGCATTTGATCCGACAACAATGGGAAGCGTTTCCAATGTAGGACTTATGGCTCAAAAAGCTGAAGAGTACGGTTCTCATGACAAAACATTCAAAATGAGCGCTGACGGAACTGTCAAAGTTATCAATGAATCGGGAACTGTCCTTCTTGAACAGCCCGTTGAAGAAGGTGATATTTTCAGAATGTGCCAGGTAAAAGATGCACCTGTACAGGACTGGATCAAACTGGCTGTTAAAAGAGCTAGAGCAACAGGAAATCCCGCCGTATTCTGGCTCGATAAAAACAGAGCTCACGATGGACAGCTTATTGCAAAAGTGAATAAATATCTTGGAGATCACGATACAAAAGGGCTGGAGATTTTTATAAAAAATCCTGTAGAAGCAACAAAATTTTCTATGGAACGGATTATTAAAGGGCAAGATACAATCTCTGTAACGGGAAATGTTCTCAGGGACTATCTTACTGACCTCTTTCCTATACTGGAAGTGGGAACAAGTGCAAAAATGCTGTCCATTGTGCCGCTGATGAATGGTGGAGGGTTGTTTGAAACCGGTGCCGGTGGATCCGCTCCGAAACACGTGCAGCAATTTGAAGCAGAAGGCCATTTGAGATGGGACTCTCTAGGGGAATTTCTCGCGCTGGCAGTATCTCTGGAACACCTTGGAAATACTTTCAACAATTCCAAGGCATTGGTTCTGGCTGAAACGCTTGATAAGGCGACGGAAAAAGTTCTTGAAAACAGAAAATCACCTTCGAGAAAAGTAAACGAAATTGATAACCGCGGAAGTCATTTTTATCTGGCTCTCTACTGGTCTCAGATTCTGGCTGAACAAACTAATGATAAAGCTCTTCAGGCGACATTTAAAAAAATGGCTGAAGAACTGATAAATAATGAATCGATTATTGCTGATGAACTATTAAAAGCACAGGGTAATCCCGTAACTCTCGGAGGCTATTATGTCCCTGATGAGGCACTGAAAGAAAAGGCCATGCGTCCGAGCCCGACTTTCAATAGAATACTAGATTCCCTGTAATCAAATATGAGAGGTTATCCGATTCGGATAACCTCTTTTTTTCAAAAGGGAAACAAAACAAAATTCAACCAGAACTGACTGATTCCCGGATAAGCAGCTTTTACTGCCATCAGAACATCTCCCCTAAGGGCAGGTAATTGAACCATTAAGTCCCCCTGCCCGCTTTCTCTGAATACGGCTACCACACCATGGGCTACACTTCCTATTGCAATATTCGCCTGGGCAAATGCCCCGATCGCATAATAATTTGCCATAGCGACAGCACCCATAGACATCCCTATGCTGAATGCTGCTGCACCCAATGAGATCAGTCCGGAAAATGCAACAGCTCCCAATGCTGCGAGAATTCCAAAAGTGAATGCTCCGAAAGAGAGCAAACCAATAGCTACAGCACCAACAGAAACAGCTCCTACAGCTACCGGCCCCAGGGCGAATATCCCTTTTGCAACACCATTTGGCCTGAGATTGATATGTACCAAGGGAATATTGAACCATTCTTTTTTTGATTGATATTCAAATCCACGAACTTCTCCCAGTCCAAGATTATCACGAAATTCCGATGACAGCTGATCAGCTTCCCCCATTAACTCAATAGGATTTTTGCCAGGATTCAATTGTTCTCTCTCATGAAGACTGTTTAACAAATCAGTTTCAATTGCTCTTTTTTTCTTTCCATATACAGGGATTTCTCTCATAACCTTTCTTATATATTTCTTGTAATCATCATTTTTATTCATTTCTATTCTCCAATGATATAATTTGAACTTTCCACAAATAAGTCCCATTGCTTTTTATGCATCAAGACAGCCTCTAAACCTCTGTCTGTGATTTTGTAATATTTTCTCGGGACAGACCGTTTTCCTGTAGCCTCTCCAGGGTAGTTTTCAATTAGCAAACTATCTTCCAGTCTATAGAGTACCGGGTAGAGAGAACCCTCTTTCAATGTATAATAACCTCTGCTTTTTTCTTCGAGAAATTTCATCAACTCATAACCATACATATCTTTCTCACTAATTAATTTGAGGATGAGAATATCCAGGACACCCTTCCTCAACTGCTTTTCAGTATCCTTCACTGTTATCACCTCCTATTCAGTTGCGCAATATACTTAGTATTACTATGTATATAATAATACGAACTATTGCTTTTGGCAAATTTTATCTCAAAAATAGGTATATGGAGAAAAAGTACACCTAAAATCAACCTGATTCTCACCTCTTTTCCTGCAGAGTTATTGATATATTTAATGCAACATAGGTAATGAAGGAGAAACACTCTATGAGAAAAACAATAATTATGATGATATTATTCACTTGTCTGTCTTTGCTCTATGCAAATGATTTTAATAATGGATTTTCCACTGGGGGAATGGCAATTATTGAAACTCATAATAGCGGAGGTGCCGCAGAGATCGGATTTCCATTATACAGCAGTGAAAAGCTAAGCATTAGAAATTACATTCTATTTTCCGGTTTCGGTTATGAGACTGGTGGAATACTCGCAATTGGAGACAAACTGATCTTTGGCGGTTTCGGCAGGAATGGAAAAAGACCATACTCTTTTATCGAGGGAAATATTGGGATATATAAAACCAATGGAAAGGATTTCCTTGAAACTCCTCTCTATTTTGACCTGAAAGGAGGAGGTGGCCTGGATATCTACATTACTGAAAAAATGAGCTTTTTTGTAGAAATGGGTGGAGGTGTCAGTTTTTATGGTGATGAATTTACAGGAATGGCGCATTTAGGTGCCGGATTCAGAACTTTCTGGAATTAATTTTTTTCTGAATCAACTGCCTGCCATTAGCTGTATGGGTTTTCCTGTATATGCTATTGGCATGCTTTTTTACAGTTGATAGGGATATAAATAGAATTTCCCCGATTTCCCTGTACTTCTTACCTTCAATAATCAATTCCGCAACTTCTTTCTCCCGCTCAGTCAATTCGTGAAAAGCATCCCTTTCATTACTTCCTTCAGGTTTTAAATGAAAACGCAGAAAATAGATCAGACTTGGCAGGCAGTAGAGGCAATAGAATCCAGCGAAAAATGAGGAGTAAATATCACTGTCAACAGGAATGGGAAGCAGAAAAAACATCAGAGAAAGAATCCCCATTAATGCGGCAATGATCCCTGTTAGGTTCCATGTGCTCTTTATCGATCTGTAAAAGTAAAGGGGATTTCCACGATCGTCATCGGAGAGATTATGTTCTTTCGCTGCTTTATTAACCACAACACCATTGATAAAGAAAGGGATCCAGAAAATTATATAGAAGTAGGGAATCACTTGAATCTTCAAAAAAAACAACAGATTGATAATGCATGCTATCGCCAGATAAAATAAGAAATATCTTTTAAAGCTGAAAGGAATTTTGTAAACCTTATATAAAATATTGGGTAAAACCAGATATAGCAGCAAAAGAGCATTCTGCAATAAGAGATTAAAGACTTCAAGATTAATCAATGACATGCTGAAGAGAAAGCTGATAAGTGTTATTCCAAATAGATTGAGAAGCAATAAGAGAAAAGCTGAGATTTCTTTCTGCTTATTCTGCAAATAGGAAATAAAACCGAGAAGTATATCTGCTCCTGTCAGAGTGTAGGCGATTATCCATAATATTAGAGCGCTGCTGTTCATACATTGAGTCTAAGTTTTATTTCAAATTTAAAAAAGATTTCTCCTGCTGTACATTGTATAAAACAGAAGAAATCTACCAGTTTATGACCTCTAATTTCAGTCTCTTTTCAAAAGGTCAGCCAATATTTTAGAGAACCGGCTAACTTCAAATGGTTTTCCTATAAATGCCGAAGCGCCTTCATCAAGTAACTGCTGGATATCTCCGGTCATAGAAAACCCGGACGATAAAATTACAGGAATATCCGAGTTGATTTCATGCATTCGCCGATATACATCTTTTCCACTCAAACCGGGCATAATCATATCGAGTATCACTAGATCAATCTGCTGCCAGTTCTCCTTAAAAAAATCTACAGCCCCAATACCATCATTACAAGTCAGTACTTTATAACCGAGAGTTTTAAGCATATCCTGTCCTAGTTCTCTTACCAGTTCATCATCATCAACAAGCAGAACAGTGGAATTATTGTTGTTCATGCTATAAGTGCCTCTATTCATTTTATCGAAAACAGGTTTTTCTGCCAAAGGAAAATACATTTGAAATTCTGTGCCTGCTCCGGCACTACTATTTACTTCAATGACTCCATGGTGATTTGATACAGCACCAAAAACACTTGCCAATCCCATTCCTGTTCCTTTACCCAATTTTTTAGTGGTAAAAAATGGTTCAAAGATTCTACTTATGTCTTTTTCATCGATACCAACACCATCATCAGATACGGAAATGCGAATAAAGGGTCCCGGGTTAACTTTATATGGAAGTGTTTCGCAATAGGTTTCATCTAATATTTCGTTCGAAGTCTCAAAAGAGAGTTTTCCCCCTTCAGGCATGGCGTCTCTGGCATTTAAGGAGAGATTCAGCAACATATTTTGAATCTGTGATTGATCCCCTTTGATAAAAGATGGTTCGGCTTTTAGATTTAATCTGATGGATATGCGTTTATCGAGACTATGGCTGAGAATATCCACAGCTTCTCCTATCAGTTTGTGTATATTGACAGGGGAGTTTTCATATAATCCCTTATGAGCAAAAGCCAGAAGTTTTCTCGTCAAGTCATCAGACCGATGAGAACTGGCCAGGATATTTTCTGCAAAATGCTTTAACTTAGGGTCTTCCAGTTTAGATAGCAGCATTTCACTATACCCCATAATCACCGCAATCTGATTATTAAAATCATGAGCGATACCACCGGCAAGCTGTCCGATAGCATCCATTTTCTCCATCTGCCTGAGCTGTTCCAACACCCTTTTATTTTCTGTAATATCTTTAGCGAATCCCAGAAATCTGTTCTCTGAGAGTTTGACTGCTTCAACTGCCCAGGTTTTAACTTTTCCTGATTTCGTGACATATCTGAAATCACCGGAACTTCTACCGGATTCCACACATTTCATGAAATTAGCCAGAGCGTCTTCCAGGTCATCACCATAAGTAATCGATGAAATCTTCATTTCAAGCAATTCTTCTCTGTTATATTCTGTGATTTTACAGGCAGCTTTATTAACTTCCAGATAATAGCCCTCTCTATCGGCGACAAAGATTCCGTCAGGCGCTGATTCCAAATAATTTCTCAACTTTGCTTCACTTAAGGATAGAGCCAATTCTGACTGTTTCTTTTCAATTATACGCCCCAGACGCCGGGCTATTACACTTATCAGATTCTCCTCTTTTTTGTAAAAAGGATCTCCTTCAGGCAGCGGGATCTCGTTACAATGACAAATACTGACTTGTCCGGACTTACTGCCATACACAGTAATATCACTGGCCACTTCATTAACTGAATTATTATTACAACTGATCTGGCTGTATGGACTTGTATATTTAATTCCTGAATATTCTATTGATGCCGAGACTACGTGGGGAAATTTCCAGTATTTCACCATAAGATTGACTGTGCTCTGAAGAATGTCTTCAAGCGAAACGCCTTCCTGCTCTACAACATGATAGATACCGTATAGACAATCGAGTTCATTAATTCTATCGAGCAGGGACGATTCAGCCTGTTTCAATTTGCTAATATCGGGAAAAGCTGTAAATGCGGCAATCAGATTACCTTTTTTATCAAAGATGGGTGCTCCGGTTACTATATGCCAGCGTCTGCTTCCATCTCCTCTAACAATCATAACCTCTACGGCCTGTGATGTTTGGCCCTGCAGAGCTTTTGCAAGAGGCAGATCACCGATCGGTATGACATTGCCTTGTAAATCGTAATCTATCCATGGAGGATCTATTTCAAAGAAATTGATCTTCTCCTCTACATAATCATTAAAGTTCACTCCCAGTTGTTCTGTGCTGGCTTCATTATAAATCATAATAGTTCCGTCTGGCGAAGCAACAACCATAGGGATAGGCGATTGTTTCAGTATCTCCTGGAACAGAATATCGGTTTGAGTTATTCGCATCTCCACTCTTTTTCTACTGAGAGCATTAACAAAGATTTCTCCGCAGAGACGCATCAGAATCTGATCGTTAAGTGACCAGTTCAAGGTTTTTCTTACAGAGACAAAACCCAGAAAACCGAAAAGTTTTCCTCTGAAGAGCATAGGAATAATCAGAAGTGATTTGACATTCTGCTTTCTGAAATGATTGCGCTCTTTTCCCGCACTTTCAGGCAGCTTTGTTTCATCGGGAATATTTACTACTTCCCGTTTACTCAGGATTCCATAGAATTCGGGAAATTCCTGATCAAAAGAGATATTAACATATGAATCGGTTTGTCTTTCAATCCCGGTTTGACACCACTCATAGATTCTCTCAACATTTGCTGTATCTTCTTTAAAAATATAGACATAGGCTTTATCAACTGCGGCAAATGAACCAATTGACTGGAGAGCTTCATCTATACCGCTATCAATTTCATCAATTCGCAATCCAATGAATTTGGTCGAGATCTTACTGATAAGGATTTCAAAATCAAGATGTCTGGAATAGTCAGGAATGTAGTTTTTCTGTTCAGAGATATCGATAAAGGCGCCATCCCAGGAAACAAAATCACCTTCTCTTGATCTGATAGTTAAGCGCATTTCTACATAATAGACGATACAATCGACGGAGATACGGAAGATAGAATTAACCGGTTCTGATGTTTCGCCTGACGATTTCAAATCGTTCAGAAGTTTCACTTTATCATCATGATTGATCAGATTAAAAAAAAGACTGGAGTCTTCCATAACTTCTTCAGAAGAGAGATTCAGTGTCTGGCTGAGATTACTGCCCATATAAGGAAATATAAAATGAGCATTTTTAAATAATTGAAGCGTAAAGAAAATACTCTGATAGGTTCCGCTCATCTAAAACCCCGGTAATTTAATTACATCTTTTGCCTTTTCAAGAACACTTTCCTTCAGTTCTCCGGTAATGGAATCAGCTTTATTGTTCAACTCATTTTTTTTGTCATCGAGGATTTTCTCAAGAATATTGACCGATTTTACCTGATCGAGAGATTGCGCTCCAAGGAGATCAAGAGAGGACATCAGCTTGTCGTTACTATCTAATTCCGGACTGAGATATTTCAAAAGATTCGCCCTCAATTCCCAGCTCATTGAACCATTAAGGTTATCCAGATAGCCACCGACACTATTTGTCAGAAGGTCATCAAGACCAGTGTCTATGGAAATATTTTCAATCCCCTCTGTACTGATAGAAACCTCTCCTTTAAAGTCAACATTCTTCTGGCTGGATAGAAGATCGGAAAGTGTTTTAGATAGCAGACTCTCTGATTTATCGTGAGTGATCATCAAATCATTTATTGTCATGTCAAAAGATGTCGTCACAACAGAGCCTTTCGGGAGAATCACTGAAAGACCTGAAAAATCAGCTTGTCCCGAAATCTCATTTATAGAAAGAGCTGGAAATCCCTGCTCGAGATGAACCGGATTCTCCGGAGAATGAATATCCATCCGGAATAGCTCTTCGCTATCTGTTTTAAGATCAACTGTACCATCGAGATTCAAAGAGCTATTGCCCTTCTTCAGATGTGCTTCAAAAGTAAGAGGATTTTTAATTAAGTCCGGTTCACTGGTAATAGAGGATATTTCCATTTGCAGGTTACCCGTATTATCATCTCCACCTGATATTTCAATATGATTGATCAGAAACTGAGGTTTTTCTGTTGATGGAAAGATAACATTTCTCCCGCTGTCTCTCCTTAAACCCTTTTTCTCTTTCGATTCCTTCTTTTCTCTATCCTGGAAACGTCTATAAATTTTCAGAGCTTTTAGACCGTATTCATAATAAGAGTTCCACCGGTTTCGAATATAGTTTTCAGCCAGACCCGACGCAATAGATCCCATATCACCTGTTGAGATATTGAGAAATCCTTCTAAATATGCGATATCGTCTTCTATAGATGTTGATATTGAGCCGGTCAGAGCAGCGAGGTTCTCTTTTTCCCCAATCATATCATTACCTGCAGAAGAGACTCTTTGCTTTAGAGGTTCCAATTCAGAATAGAGATCATTCACCTGGTTTATCATAAACTGTGCATCTTCAATTGAACCAATGTTTGTTGGATCAAGTGATTTCACTGTATTAATTTTTGCAGAGAGGTCATCGATTTCATTCTTCATATCATCGAGGTCGGAAGACCAGCGAGTTTCAAGAGCTTTAATCTTTTCATTGCTCTCTTCAATCAGGTTGAGAGAACTCAGGTTATTCTTTTGTTCATCGATCAATGATTGGAAATCAATGTCCTCAGGATTCAATGCGAGAGAAGAAGTTAATCCCTCTTTTTCCATAACTGCACTATTACCTGCACCAGAGGATTCTGCCGATAGAGATCCGTCTTCTGATCGGGCCGTATTCCACATAACTTTTTCGAGCAACATCTCTTCAATTCTTACCCGCTTTCCTGTAAGCTCAGAAATACTGATTTCAAGTTGGGCTTTTCCTGTCTCAATAAGGTTATACATAGGTTTGTCGGAATCGGCAATTGAAAGGGAATCATAAGTTATTATTCCTTTGAATAAAGACAGATGCGGTTTCTCAATTGAAACCTGAGCATTGAAGACAGATTCAAGTCCCGACTCAACTGCCCGCTTTAAAAGCGCATCTTTGAAAAAAAGATTAAAAACCAGGAGGACAGCTATTAAAACAAGCACAACTGAAGCTTTCCAGGTTTTTAAAAAACCCTTATTTTTCTTAATGGATTTAGTAAGAGTTTTAAGCTTAGCCCGTGTTTTTTCGGGAAGATCATCTTTGAGTTCCATTTTACCGCTGCTGTTCTCTACAAAGAGGTCGGAAACCATTTTCCGGTCTTTGGGGATATGTATTCGTTTTAAGATTTTTTTGTTCAGCGTTTTTGATGAGTATTGTTTTCTGAATAACTTTGGTATTTTTGTATTTTTCATATTAGTTTTCCGGCAGTTTTTAGAATTTTAGAGAAAATCGGGACCTTTTTAATAGCTTTAACAATCTTGCTATCGGCAATTTTAGGAGCCAATGTTTTTCTATAAAGTTTAACAAGCTGGAGAAAAAGCATAAAAAGAGGAACCCATAAAATCAATCCCGCGACAAAGGCCCCCATGACAATCGTATTATTGAACTGTGTATAAGGAACAAGGGGAAGATTGTAAAAAGAAGTGAAATATCCCTCAAGAACAGGAAGCTGAAGTATTAATCCACCCAATAGATCAAGTAGAGAATCAAGAAGAGGAACAATCATCCTGAACAGGGCAAGTGACAGCAAAAAAGATCCCAGGTTCAACTTGAGAAAAAAGACAATAATAAAAAGCAGAGTCCAGAGTAGATTACCTCCGGGTATCAGTGCCAGCCAGAAACCGAAAGTTATGGCAGATGCCATTTCAGAAGGCCTGGAGTTGCTGTTGAGAGCAACGAAAATTTTTGCTATAAATGTGATCATGAATACTCCAATGAAAATGCCATTACATTACAGTATAATTAAAAGGAGTCAAAAATTACAAAAAATCAGAAATTAATCATCACCCATGACATTTTCTATTACGATGTTCAGTTCAGCATTGGTGAATGGTTTTTTTATGAAGTCCGCCAAACCCGCTTCTTTCAGTTCATCAATATTTTCATTTCGCGTATGGCCGGACATAATAATAATTTTGCTATCGGGATTTTTCTTTTTCATTTTATAGAAAGCTTCTGTACCATTCATTACAGGCATAATCATATCCATAATAACAAGATCTATTTCACTGGACATAACTTCATAAAGAGCAACAGCTTCTTTTCCGTTTTCTGCGACAATGACAGTGTATCCCATATCTTCAAGCATGTTTTTTCCAGCAAAACGGATTATATCTTCGTCATCAACCAATAAAATCCGACCGGTACCGCTAATCAATTCACTTTTTTCTATCTTTGTGGTGAGTTTTTCATCAGAATTGGGAATAGAAATGTAAAAGGTAGTGCCCTCTCCCACTTTGCTCTCAACTTCTACAGCCCCGTGATGATCGAGTACGGCTCCATATACAGTCGCCAATCCGAGACCTGTTCCTTTCCCCTGCTCCTTTGTGGAGAAAAAAGGCTCAAATATTTTCTTCAGATTTTCTTTGGTAATACCACTGCCGTTGTCTCTGACCAGAACCTGAATATATTTACCGGGTTTTGTATCAAATAGAATGTTATCGCAGTAGTCCTGGTCCAGGATTTTATTTTCCGCTCTGATCAGGATTCTTCCGCCTTCTACCATGGAATGGGAAGCATTGATTCCCAGATTCAGAATAGCACTCTGAAGCTCTGAACCATCACCGAAAACGATGGAATTTACCGCTTCCTTTTCAACGACAATATCTATATTTTTGTTTATTGTCCTTTTCAGGATATTAACTGTTTCATTAATAATATCATTCATATCTACAGGTTTCAGAGAGAGTGTTCTCTTCCGGCTGAATGTGGAAAGTTTAGCCGTTAGATCTGCAGCGCGGACAGCCGCTTTCATTATAAGATCGACCATATCCTTTCCCTTCTCGTCAATCTCTCTTTTGGGAGATTTTAAAACCTGAGCTGCATTTATTATCCCGGCGAGTACATTATTAAAGTCATGAGCAACACCACCGGCAAGCTGACCGATGGCATCCATCCTGTAGCTGTGGTTGAGCTGTTCCTCTATTTTTTTTCTCTGGGTATCATCACTCAGTCGGCCCACAAGTTCAAAAACTTTCCCCTTTTCATCTCGAATCAGGGCATTTTTCTGAGTGACCCACAGCTCATTGCCATCTTTATTAATTATCTGGTATTCATAAGTATCAGCTGCGCTTCCATTCATCACATCTTTCAGCTTCTGTTCCAGCCACTCACGCCAGTCGGGATGTATAGATTTTTTGACATGATAAGGCTCATCCATTATTTCCTCAGGTGTATACCCGAGAATTTCCTTTGATGCGGGACTAACATATTCATACTTTCCACTGGGAAATGACATTCGGAAAATCATATCTTTAGAATTTTCTGCGAGTAACCGGAAGTTTTTCTCACTGATTCTCAGTTTCTCTTCCTCTTCACGCAATTTCTGCTGAGTTTCAAATTTATCAGTCTGCATTCTGTTTGCTCTGTCAGCCATTAACGTCAATTCGTGGAATTTTACTTTATCGAGATCTATTTCCACATCTTCAAAGACAGCTTTATTAAAAAACTCAGTGAAATGGTGAAAGTCATTCTGGAGCCTCTTGCCTATCATAAAAAACACAAAAAAGAAAAATCCCATTATGAGCAATGTAATATAAACAGTCTTTTGAACGTCTGTTTTCAGTTCCTCGTAGGAAATATCCTGAAGATTGGAAATCTCCGCTTCGATATCATCGAGATAGACTCCGGCGCCGATCAACCAGTTGTATTCAGGTATCCCCTGAATGAAAGAGGACTTTGGAGATTCTACCTGAGAATCACTCAGTTTCTGCATTGAGTAATAAATATAACCGCCGTCCGGTTTTATCGCGGCATCGTACTCTTTCTGAAATAAGTCTTTTGTCTTGTCGGGATTTTTATTGAAAACCTCCCAGAGTTTCTGTTGCCCTGTAATCAGATTTCCATTCGCAACAAGCGCATAACCATCGAGTGTATTCACAAAGATATATCCCTCTTGGCCGAATCTGGTTTCACTTATCTGCTGGAGCAAACCCAATTGAATCCGCTCTTCCAGGTCTTTTATATAGAGTCCTGTGCCAATAATCCAGTCATAGGGAGCGAAGTGTTTTACAAAGGATATTTTCTTATGATCGTTTCCCGGTTCTCCGGGTTTGGTCCACTGGTATTCATACAATCCCTCACCGGACTGTTTACTGATCTCAATCATATCCCGAATGACATACTTATCATCAGAACTCTTTAAGTCTATAAGATTTTTTCCTTCCATTTCCGGACGGTCTGCAAAAAGGATTTCCAATCCGCTGTAACTGGTAATAAAGAAATATCCCCGGTTATTTTCAAAACGAATTGGCCTGAGGGCATCTTTTATCATTTTTATAATTTCAGAATCACTTGCGATTCCACTATTCTGATTATAAATATTTTCTGCGATTGCATATGCTTCATAGACTTTTTCTTTAATGATCTCTTCTACATGTTTATCCATGGAAGTAATTTGAGAATTGATCAGATTGACAACTCTCTCGACTTCCCTTTTAACTATGGCTTTCTGTTCATCACTATAGTTTTCCTGTATGAATTCTGACTGTCTTTTGAATTTTGTATTATGTGATGATATCTGAATAATCAGAAAGATTCCCGACAAAAGCAATATAGAACCTAAAAAAATGAGCTGTATGTTATTTATCAGACTTATCTTTTTTCTCTTCAAATTCTTATCTCTTTCTGATACTGAAGGTTATATAAAGTATAGTATATTTCTCCTTTTTTTATAAGTTCATCATGTGTACCGATTTCTGCAACTACCCCGTCGTTGAGCACCATAATCCTATCGGCATTTCGGATTGTTGAGAGACGATGAGCAATGACAAGAGACGTTCGCTCCTCAAGCAGGTTTTTCAAGGCTCTCTGGATCAGTTCCTCAGTTTCCGTATCGATATGAGCCGTTGCTTCATCAAGAATGAGAATTCGGGGATCGTGAGCCAGTGCCCTTGCAAAAGAGAGAAGCTGTCTCTGACCTACAGATAAATTGGATCCCCTCTCAGAGAGTTCCGTTTCATAGCGGTTTTCAAATTTATCAATAAAAGTTTCCACTTCAGCAGCTTCCACTGCTTTTTGAAATCTTTCATCGCTGATGTCTGAACCGATAGTGATATTCTTTCTGATATCTCCTGCAAAGATAAACACATCCTGCTGGACGGGTTGTACTATATTTCTTAATTGTTTCAGAGACATCTGGCGAATATCCACTCCATCAATAAGAATCCTCCCTTCGTCTATATCCCATAAACGGGTCAACAGACTGGCAATAGTTGTTTTTCCGGCACCTGTATAACCCACAATGGCAACAGTTTCTCCCGGTTTCACTGTAAAATCCAATCCCTTTAAAACGGGAACATCTTCTTTGTAGGAAAAATGAACATCTTGAAATTCGATAGCTCCTTTCAAGTCAGCAACTGGAATCTCACCGTTATCCTCGATTTTTCTATCAATATCAAACAGAGAAAAAACACGTTCTCCTCCTGCCATAGCTGACTGCATAATAGAAAATTTCTCAGCAATATCTTTAACCGGATCGTAAAATTTACTGATCAGATTCACATAGGCGATAAGGATTCCCAGAGATATGATTCCCGACTGGTAAAATCCTGCTCCAATATAGATAATGATCGCGACTGAGACAGATGCCAGCAATTCGATCAGCGGTCTGAAGAACGCATAGACATACATCTGCCCGATGTTCGCCTTGAGCAGTTTATCATTTTCCTCTTTGAATTTTCTCTGACTGATAACTTCTCTTCCAAACATCTGAACAATATCCATTCCGGAAATGTGTTCAGAAAGGAAAGAGTTCACACCTGATACATGGAGACGGACTCTCCGAAACAATTTTCTCGATTTCTTCCGGAGCAGCTCGATAATGATAAATGCCGGAGGAAGAGTGAGAACTGTGACAAAAGCCAGTTTCACATCGAGATAAAAGAGTACCGCGACGACACCGCCCATCATCAGAACATCACGGAGAAGCGCTGAAAACACAGAAGTGAACAGTTCATCTATAGTCGCCACATCATTTGTTATCCCTGAAACGAGCTTTCCTACAGGTGTTTCCGAAAGGTAGGAAAGGGACTGTTCTGTAATATGACGAAATAGCTTTACCCTTATACCTTTCATAATATTCTGGCTGGTCAATGCCATCAAAAAAATCTGGACAAAGGTGAAAATGATACCCATTGATAGCAGAAAAATGAGGAATAGGCTGTTTCTGGTGATACTGTTTATATCTCCTTTTCGATAGAGCTTTCTCTCTTCTGCACTCAGTTTCTGAAAATCGTCATTAGAAATAGCGCTGTAAATTCCATCAGATAAAAATAATTTATTTTTACTTTCGATGAGTTTTCTAATCTCTTCATCTTCGATTTTGACAAAATGCCACTCTGAAAGTCCCGTAAGGAGCTCTGTTTCAGAATTGAGATCTTTCTGATCATAATAGAAATATTCATCCAGAAGGATTCCTTCTGCATCAATATGAGAGGCATCTTTTTGATCAACCCGACTGAAATGGGGTAGAACATTGTAGTCGATAGTTTTCTGAATTACGATTGGTTTAACCAGTTCGGCACCAGTTGCAATCATTAGTGCAATGACACCGATCACAATCCACTTGATATGAGGCCTGGTGAAAACTGACAATTTTTTCAATATTACCGGATCGTATTCTTTTATAATCTGTTCTTTTTCCATATCAGTTTGCCTCCTCTTCTTTAAAACTCTGAAGAGCAGCTATATCGGCGTATAGGCCATCACCAGACAGCAGTTCCGAAGGTTTTCCAGATTCAATGATTCGCCCTTCATCGAGAACGATAACTTTATCTGCATACTGAAGAGTAGAGATCCTGTGGGAGACAACTATACTGGTTTTTCCCATTCTCTCCTGCAGCAAATGCTTCAGGATTTTACTTTCTGTCTCCGTATCTACAGCTGAAAGGGCATCATCAAAAATAAGAACCGGAGGATCGAGTATCAATGCACGGGAGATGGCAACTCTCTGTTTCTGCCCTCCGGAAAGGGTCAGTCCACGCTCACCGACTTCGGTCTGCCACGAGTCGGGAAAGGTTTCTATATCGCGATCTATTGTGGACAATTCAGCAGCCCAGCGGATTTTATCCTCATTGATTCCCGGGATACCAAATGAAATATTGTCTTCAATAGAAGTTGAGAATAGAAATGTTTCCTGGGGAACTATTCCGAAATATTTTCTCATAGTATTCAGATTGTATTTCCTCAAGTCTACACCATCGAGCATGATGCTCCATTCAGGAGGGTCATATTGCCGGGTTAACAGGTTGAGTAACGTGGTTTTTCCAGATCCCGTCCTGCCGAGGATCCCAAGAATTTCTCCTTCTTTGAGATCAAAACTGATATTTTCCAGAACTGGCTTTTCCGTTCCCGTATAAGTATAACTCAGATTTTCTACAACCAGTTCCGAGCCCTGAATTCTCATAAGAGGTTCCTCATCATTTTTAATCAGTGGTTCATAGTTATATATTTCATTAATTCTCTTTAGTGATGCTCCCCCTCTCTGGATAAGATTAACAGTAAACCCTGCACCCAGCATGGGCCAGACAAGCATTCCCAGATAACTAAGAAAAGCTGTGAAATCCCCTGGAGTAAATGTTCCACCGATAACAGCACCCCCTCCGAACAATAGAAGCAGTAGTACGGATATCCCCGAAAGAAAGGCTATGATGGGAAAAAAGAGTCCCCATATTTTTATTAACGATAGATTCGCCTGTTTATATTCATCATTTTTATATCCAAATTCTTCAGCTGAAAAATTCTCCCGGTTAAAAGCTTTCAATACACGGATTCCCATCAGCGCTTCCTGAACATGACCGGAAATACTGGAAAAACTCTCCTGAACCTTTTTAAAACGGGAACCGAGCATACTCCCGAAAAAAAGGATAATAATTGTGATGACAGGGAGTGGAATTATAGTTAGTCCAGCCAGTTTAGCATTCTGTGTAAAAATAATAATCAGAATGGCCCCTGTCATAAAGACTCCATCTACAAAAGCAATGAGTGCCATACCGGTGGCCATTCTTATTGCGTTGAGATCATTAGTTGCCCGGGCCATAATATCACCGGTTTTGTGAGTATTGAAAAAGTCGTGACCAAGCAACAGCAGATGATCAAATAACCTCACTCGAAGCGCCGCTTCAATTCTCCGGGAAGATCCCTGAATAAAAAATCTCCAGAGAAATCGACCGGCAGCGACAAAAACGGCGACAAGGATAATAAGCATCATATTGCGGAAAATTTGCAACAAATCAAATGAACCGGAATAGATTTGATCAATTGCTTTTCTCAGGATCTGGGGAATCATTAACTGACCGGCATTGGTCATAACCAGAAAAAGAAGACCAAGTACGTAGGCATACCAGTATTTCTTTATATAGGGAAGGATTGTTTTATATTCTTTAAGCACGAAGTAACACCTTATTTAGGATAGTAATAAAATTAAATTAAGTAAAACATTTAACTTGGTCAAGTTTTACAGAGTCTGTTCCTAATTATTATAATGTATTATACTTAATAAGTTATTTGAAAGCTGTATTTTATTACGGCTTGTCGCAACACATGGAAACATATGAAATTTTGGAGTTGACTCCATAATTTATTATATTTTTGAAGAGGTAAATATTTTATGAGTGTATTAGACAGGATTAAACCTGGTGTAGTCTTTGGTAAAGACTTACAGACTTTATTCGAGATCTGTAAAGAAGAAGGATTTGCAATGCCTGCTGTTAACTGTGTCGGTTCAGACTCGGTAAACGGTGTTCTTGAAGCAGCTGCAAAAGTGAAATCACCTGTTATGATACAGTTCTCCAATGGTGGAGCTGCTTTTTATGCAGGTAAAGGACTCAAACTCGAAGGTCACGAAGCGGCAATAGCCGGTGCTATTTCTGGTGCAAAACATGTGCATCTTATGGCTGAAAAATACGGAATTCCTGTAGTTCTCCACACAGACCACTGTGCAAAAAAACTACTTCCATGGATCGATGGATTACTCGACGCCGGAGAAGAGCACTACAAACAGACAGGGAAACCATTGTTCTCATCTCATATGCTTGACCTTTCAGAAGAGTCAATCGAAGAAAACCTTGATATCTGTAAAACATATCTTGCAAGAATGAGCAAAATGGAAATGACTCTTGAAATCGAACTGGGAATTACCGGTGGAGAAGAAGATGGTGTAGATAACTCAGATATATCTCCCGATGAACTCTACTCTAAACCTGAAGAGATCGATTACGCCTATACAGAACTTTCTAAAATCAGCCCTGACTTTACAATTGCCGCGGCTTTTGGAAACGTACACGGTGTATACAAGCCCGGTAACGTAAAACTTACTCCGACTATTCTCGACAAAGCACAGAAGTATATTATTGATAAGCACAATCTAAGTGTTAAGCACCCTGTAACTTTCGTATTCCACGGAGGATCAGGTTCTACAAGAGAAGAGATCAGAGAAGCTATCGGTTACGGTGTT
>Ga0209692_10001265_pt1 | contig 36518 bp, 27 predicted proteins | sample tdDd472_FD_187129 | JGI IMG/M metagenome (GOLD analysis project Ga0209692, IMG submission 187129) | Marine sediment microbial communities from the Atlantic coast under amendment with organic carbon and nitrate - tdDd47.2 (SPAdes)... | ecosystem: Environmental > Aquatic > Marine > Coastal >...
CGTCGGGGGCACCACGGTGACCACCACCACGCTGGCCGCGATCGGCCTGGCCGCGCTCGGCCTGGGCATCGGTCTCTCGAACAACGACGAGAACGGCACCACCACCACCACCACCACCACCACCGGCAACTGATCCGGGACGGCCCCTTCGGGCCGGGCGGGATGAAATCGGAGCGGGCGGCCTGCGGGGCCGCTCTCTTTTTTGCGTCGTCCGTCCGGAGCCCGGGTTTCGAATCGGCGGGGGATACTGTGAGCGATACCTGAACCGCGACTCCTATTGCCTGCGAGGGTAGGGGCGGCGATCGATCTCCTCCACCATTTTCTCTCGGAAGACCTCAGCCGGGGTCTTCCAGCCGAGACATTTCCGGGGAGTATTGTTGAGCTGGTCGCAGAGCTTCTTCAGATCGTGGTCCGTCATCTTGTTGATGTCGCGCTTGCGGGGCAGCCACCGTCGGACGCGCCGGTTGGTGTTTTCGACCGTGCCTTTTTGCCAAGGCGAAGACGGATCACAAAACCAGGTCTGTGTGCCGATTTCGGCCTGCAGATGCGGCCAGCTAACGAACTCTGTGCCGCGGTCGAAGGTGATCGATTTCCGCGCCAGATGGGGCAGTTCCTGCACCGCTTTCATGATCTTGCCCATGACTGGTTTGGTGCGCTTGTTAGGGTTCTTCAGAAGCACTGTGAACCGGCTGACCCTTTCGACAAGTGACGTTACATTGGTCTGTCCAAGATCCTGTTTGAACAGCATCAAATCGCCCTCCCAGTGGCCGAACTGACGACGGTGCGCGACGTCGTCAGGCCGGAACAGGATGCTGACATCTCGGTCGAACTTGGGGGCGTGGCGCTTCCTCGCACGACGCGGTCGACGGGCCTTGCGATGTTCCGGCAGGTACCACCACAGCTCCTGTGACATGCCTTCCTTTGAATAGATGTACCGATAGATCGTCTCTTGGCAGACACGCTTCCTGGCACGTTCGAAGATCATCCGGTTGCCGATCTGCTCGGGCGTCCATCCGAGCTTGATACGGGCCACGACGGCTTCGCAAAGATCCGGATGCCGGATCAGTTTTCTCTGCACGGACCGGCGCTTCTGCGTCCGCAGCTGGGCCGCATGGCCGAAGTAACCCGCGTACTTCTTTGGCAAGGCATCGTCGGCCCAGAAGTTACGCTTGATCTCTCGGTGAATGGTCGACTTGTGGCGTTTCAGAACCCGCGCCATCTCTCGGACAGGGACCTTCGCGTGCCACCAATCCTCGATTCTACGGCGTTCCTTCAGACTCAGTTGCGTGTAAGCGGCTCCCATGGCACGATCTCCTGATTAGATAACCCATTGGTTTCTAACAGGAGTCGCACTTCAAGGTAGCGCGCACCCGGGCACATCCATTGCACCCGTAATACATGTTATGGTAAATAACTTGCGGAGATAGCCCTCACGAGAACAGGAAGTGCTCGGGATCGAGATCCTCGGCGTCGACCCCCGCCAGCAGGATGGTGCCCTGGCCGGTGTCGATCTCGACCCCGTCCTCGGCGGCGCGAATCTCCAGGTCGTCGAAGTCGAGCCCGGAGACCTCGAGCCGGATCCGGTCCTGGTCCGGGTTGAAATCGGCGATGTAGTCGTCGCCGTGATCGGCGCCGAAGACGAAACGGTCGCGCCCCTTGCCACCCTTGAGCTGATCGTCCCCGGCGCCGCCGATCAGCCGGTCCTTGCCGGCCTGCCCCGCCAGGACGTCGGCCCCGGTGCCGCCCCTGAGCAGATCGCGGCCGGTGCCGCCCGCCAGCGCATCCCGCCCGGCCTGGCCGATCATCCTGTCATCTCCGGCCCCACCCGTCAGCCGGTCGTCCCCGGTGCCGCCCTTCAGCCTGTCATCACCGTCCTCGCCGGCCAGCCGGTCGGCGCCGCCCTGCCCCTTCAGCAGATCCGCCCCGTCGCCGCCGGAGAGCCGGTCATCGTCCTTGCCGCCGATCAGCCGGTCGTCCCCGGTGCCGCCCTCCAGCCGGTCCTTGCCGGCGCCGCCCTTCAGGGTGTCATCGCCGGCGTTGCCGTCCAGCCGGTCGCGCCCGCCGCGCCCGGCCAGCACATCGTCGCCCTCCAGCCCGCGCAGCCGGTCGCGCCCGGCACCGCCGGCGAGCACATCGTCGCCCGCGGTGCCGGCCGGTTCCGGCGGCGCGGCGGGCAGCGCGAAGCGGTCGGGCGTGTCGAAGCCGCCGGGCCAGAGATCGCTGACGATGAGCGGCGCGCCGTCGGCGCTCAGAACCTTGATCTCGGTGCCGTCGAACTTCACCCAGGCGCCGTTGGAGATCGGCTCGACCCGCAGCTGGTCGAGGCTGCGCAGCATCGGGAACAGGCTGAGGTCGAGCCGGTCGGCGCCGCGTTCGAAATCCAGGATCCGCAGGACCTCCCCGGTGGGAGAGAGCACGAAGGCGTCATTGCCCGCGCCGCCCTCCATCACCGCCCCGCCCGGGCCGGAGACCAGGATGTCGTCGCCCGCCGCGCCGGTCAGCAGCGGCCGCCCCTCGGCACCCAGGATCACGTCGCCGCCGCCGGTGCCGGCGATGGTGCTGCCGGCGGCGCTGCCGCTGCCGTCGAGCACCGCGCCGAGCCGGTCCAGGTCGATGGCGAACTGGCTGAGCCCCGGGGTGGCGCCGGAGGTGACGAAGACCTGGATCTGGCTGCCGCTGCGCACCGCCTCGATCCCGGTGACGTTCTCCAGCCCCAGCCCGCCCTCGTGGGCCAGGCTCTGCAGGTGCACCAGCCGCCCGTCGGGCAGCAGCGACAGCAGGCTGAGCCCGTCGTCGGCGCCGCCGGCCAGCACGAAGGCATGGCCGTCGGCCTCGATCACCTCCAGTGCGGCGACCCCGGCGAAGCGGGTGGCGCGGGTATCGACCACGTGATCGGCAAGCCGCAGCCCGCCGTCCGGCGCCAGTTCCATCACGCTGATTGAGCTGGAGCCGGCGGCGGCCATCACCGCCCAGCTGCGGCCGTGGACGGTGACCGTCTCCAGCGCGCTGGGGTGGGCCACGCCCAGCCCGTCGGCGGCCCCCAGCGTGGCGGCGCGGGTCAGCGCGCCGGTCTCGCCGTCGATCCTGTAGCTGCTGAGCCCGTGGCTGCCGGCATCGGCGGCCAGCAGGATCGCCTTGCCGCCGGCCTCGGCCACGGTCAGCACCGCGCCGCCGGCGAGCTGGTAATGGGCGGCCTCCCCGTGCAGCGTGGCCTCGGCGGTGATCCCGCCCTTGCCGTCGGTCAGGAAGGCGTCGATCGCGCCGGTCCCGGCATCGACCATGTAGAGCGCCGCGCGCCCGTCGGAGAGCGCATAGGAGGCGACCGCGCCGGCGGTCTGGCCGCGGTGGCCGGGCAGATCGGTGCTTGCCGCCTCGGCCAGGGAGCCGTCCTCCTCGATCGCGTAGCCGACCAGCGCGCCATCGCCGACCCCGTGCAGCACCAGCCGGGCGGCGCCATCGGCCTCGACGATGTCGAACCGGCCCAGCCCCATGCCCGAGACCGAGAAATAGCGGCTCTCGGCCAGGCTGGCGAGCCGCCCCTCGGCGTCGATCTGATAGACGCTGAGCCCGCCGCTCTGCCCGGTGGCGGCATAGAGATAGGGGCCCGCCGCGCCCTCCAGGATGCCGATATGGCGCAGGTCGGTGTCGAGCAGATCGTCCCCCGCCGAGATCCGCCCCGCCAGTTGCAACACCATATCACCACCCCCCCTGTCTGCACGCCCGCCCGGGCAGACTGCCGCCCGGCCCGGTCCGGGGCGGGCCGGGAAAAGGGCGAAACCGGGGAGAATGCGGCGGGTTTTGTACAAATCCGCCGCATCCGGCTGTTGCCCCGCCACCGTCACGGCGCGTTAGGCGCCGGTGAACCGGGAACGCCCAACCTTCGCGCGCCGATCGCCAGCCCCGAAGGAGCCCCCCGGATGCCGGACCAGACCCCGATCCTCGCCCTGCCCGTCCTGGTGCCGAACCAGGCCCAGCCCTATGTCACCCATAACGAGGCGCTGCGCCGGCTCGACATCCTGGTGCAGCTGAGCGTTCTGGAATTCGGCGCCGAGACCCCGCCAGCACTGCCCGAGGAGGGCGATCTCTATGCGCTGGGGGCGGCGCCGGTGGCGGAGTGGGCCGGCCAGGCACACAAGCTCGCCGCCTGGATCGACGGCGCCTGGCTGTTTGTCGCCCCGCAACCGGGCTGGCGCGCCTGGGACCGCGACACGGGCGTTCTGCGGGTCTGGGACGGGGCGGGCTGGATCCGGTCGCCGGCCGATCTCGACAATGTGGCGGGGCTCGGCATCGGCACCGCCTCTGACCCGGTGAACCGGCTGGCGGTGAAATCCGACGCGGTCCTGTTCAGCCATGACGGCGCCGGCCACCAACTGAAGATCAACAAGGCCGGGGACACCGACAGTGCCAGCCTGCTGTTCCAGTCGGGCTGGACCGGGCACGCCGAGATCGGGCTGGCCGGGGACACCGACCTCTCGATCAAGGTCAGCCCCGACGGCAGCGCCTGGACCGAGGCGCTGCGCTTCGACGCCGCCAGCGGCGAGGCCTTCGGCGCGGCCCTGCAATCGGGGCCCGGTGACACCAGTGCCGGGCGCATTCCCAAGATGGGCAACGACGCGGATTTCGCGGACCTGACGGCTGATAGCGTTACTACGGATGGCGTCGTTTCCGCAAAGGGCGGCCTCTACGCCACCAGCGCAACCGACACTGATATAAGCCTGCTGCGGGCGCGGGATAGCACCCTTGCAAACTGCGGCCAGCTTGCGGCCCTGAATTTCGACGGCGCGGGCGGGCGCGCGGACTGGCAATTCCAGAACTCCATCGGGGAAATCCAGTTCGTCAATACCGGAGATGTCACCGTTGGACACTCTGGTGTGCCCGATGCAAAACTGGACGTGCAACATTCCAAAACATCGAAAGCGGTCATCCAGGGGGCTGCATCCAGCGCCAGTTTTGCAAACTCCGTGCAGACGCTGACATGCTCGACTGCGGCCTCGGCAAGCTACAGTTTTTTTGCAGCCTACAGTTCTGGCGGCGATCTTGAGGCGCGGATCAGCGGCGTCGGCAATGGCACCTGCGACGGATCGTGGACAGGCGGTGGCGCGGACTACGCGGAATTTTTCGAATGGACGGACGGCAACCCGCTGGCCGAGGACCGGCGCGGGCTGTCGGTGGTGCTGGAGGGCGACAAGATCCGCCCCGCGCTGGACGGCGAAGATCCTATCGGCGCGATCTCGGCCAACCCCTCTGTGGTGGGCGACGGCGACATTGACCGCTGGAAGGGCAAATACCTGCGCGACGACTTCGAGGCTTACCTGTGGGAGGATTACGAGGTTGTCGAGTGGGCTGAAACCGTCACCGAGGGAGAAGGCGACGACGCAACCACACGCGAGGTATCGCACTCCTATGCCGCCGATCAGGTGCCCGAGGGCGTGACCGTGCCCGCCGACGCCACCCGCACCACGCAACAGCGCCGCAAACTGAACCCGGTTTTCGATCCCGATCTGCCCTACATCCCCCGTGCAGAGCGCCTTGAATGGGATACCGTTGGTCTCATGGGTAAACTGCGCCTGCGCAAGGGCCAGCCCACGGGCGCGCGCTGGATCAAGATGCGGGATGTGAGCGCCGGGGTCGAGGAATGGCTGGTGCGGTGAGAGGCGCCGACCCGTTGCGCCAACAGGAACGACGCGGCGGCCCGGGGGGGGGGCAGACAGTCCGGTTCCCCGCCCTCCGCTCTTGCGGTGGACAGGGCGGAGGGCTACACAAAGCCACAGCTCAGAAATCCCGGATTTCATTTTGTCATTCAGTCTTTCCAATATTGCCGTCACCCGCAAAACTCGCCTGCAGCAGCTGAAGGCGCGCGAACGCGGCTATCTCGATCTGCAGTTCATCAAGGCGATGGAGCCCGAGGACCGGAACCGCTGTCTGGATCTGCTCGATGTCTCGAAGGCGCAGCTGCACCAGGATCTCTTCGCGCTGGCGCGCACCGGGTTCAAGACCGGCGGATTCTTCGTCGAGTTCGGCGCCACCGACGGGATCGAGCTGAACAATACCTATCTCATGGAAACCGAATTCGGCTGGTCCGGCATCCTGGCCGAGCCGGCGCGCGGCTGGCACGCCGATCTGAAGCGCAACCGCGGCGCCATCGTGGACACGCGCTGCGTCTGGAAGGCCAGCGGGGAAACCCTGCAATTCACCGAGGCGCCGCGCGGCGAGAACTCGGCCATTTCCAGTTTCGTCAAACCGTCGCGCAAGCTGCGGGGCCAGCAGTACACGGTGGAAACGGTGTCGCTGAACGACCTGCTGGAGCAGCACGCGGCGCCTTCCGTCATCGACTACATGTCGGTGGACACCGAGGGCAGCGAGCTCGATATCCTGACCGCGCTGGATTTCGACCGCTGGTCGTTCCGGGTGATGAGCGTCGAGCACAACCATGCCCCGCAGCGCAAAGGCCTGCATGACCTGCTGACCTCGAAGGGCTATCGCCGGGTGCTCGAAGAGGTCTCGAACTTCGACGACTGGTACGTGAAGGCGGGCTGATCGGTCCAGTGGATGGGGGGCACGAAGGGAGAATTCCGCGCTGTTCTCCTACAACGAGTCCAAGAAGAACCGCGCCGCGATCGTGAAGAACAGCCCCCGGATTGCGCCCTGTATTGTGCTCAACGACCTCGACGGGGGCCGTACATCCGGAAGTCGCTACGCTTCCCGAAGGCGAACCTGGCCCAGGCCCCGATCAAGAGCGAAGCTGACGGGAGACGGTGGACGGACAACGACACCGCCGCGCTCATGTGCGGCTTGGTCGCCCCTATCAAGATGGGCGGGTTCGCAACGCAGTTCACCCGCCAGGACATCGAACTCGCGCTGCTACAGGCCGCCGAGAAGAACCGCTACACCGCCCCGAAATCGACCGAGAAACCCGGCCTTTGAGCCGGGTTTTTTGTTGGCGTTAGCGACTCCGTGAGGAGGACCTTCTACGAAAACTTGATCAACTTTATTGTGAAAACGGGGATTCAAGATTCCGTTGAACTTTTCAACGGAAAGTTGATCAACCTTCTTGTGAACAAAATTCGTCAACTCGACGTAGAACGTTCAACCATTCTGTGAGTTTTCTAGTTGGCCGTGAGCCACAACCCGGGTCGGAGGACCGGAATCCGGGAAAAACGGGCCGTTTTGGACCACCAGACCGTCAGGACCATCAGATTTCCATGTAGGCCACGTAAATAAAGGGGGGGACACACACATTCATTCTTATGAATACATATGTACCTCCCTCTACTTAAAATTATACTCATAAGAGTCAATTCTGGTGGTCCAGTGGTCCAAAGACCTGTTTCAGTCATATAAATAAGGGGTTTCCGCTTGGACCACCAGATTTAATTCTGATGGTCCAAGCGTGGTCCAGTGGTCCAACGGAGAACGGGTGCCCGCTGCCGGAATCTGGGCAAAATTTTTCTACAAGACTGTGAATCCTGTTCGCTCGGACGCCCTCATCTGCAAGAGTGACCAAGCCGCCCGGAGGCCGTCTGGCCGCAAGCCGCGCGGCATGTCGTCTGGTCCCGGGTCGTCTGGGCGGAGGGTGATCCGGGCTACTCGGTCTTGGGGGTTTACACGGCGACAAGGCGTCGATCTGCGGGCGGACTCCCGGGGGTTCTTCCGTTCTGCGCGCTGATGCACAGACCAAAATCCAGGAAATCGCAAGTTGTTGCGCAGACTGCATAATATCTCCCGATTTCATGAGGAAAATCGAATACCTGGAGTGGGTGTTGCATAGAAGTCACAGAAAACTGTCGAACACCGCGCTCTGCGCCCCCCGCGGAAGCACAAAAATGCACAATGGGACCCAATAAACCCCTCAACCTGTGCATGAATACACATCTCAATCCGTGCGCGAATGCACACATGGAATCGAAATCGCCACGGGCCACGGGCCACTAGCTGCAACGGATCAGCGGGCCACGGGCCACGGGCCACCCGATTGCCACGGGCCACGGGCCACCCGATTGCCACGGATCAACGGGCCGCGAGATGCGACGGAAACGGGAAAGCCGCGCGCCCGATCTGGCGCAATAAATCCCGGGATCAGGACTCCGGACCACCAGCGCCAGGCGGGCCACAGATCGGCCGGACGGCGCCAGCGGGCCACAGAATCAAAAAACCCGGCAGGAATGCCGGGTTTTCCGTTGTCTCGATTGTAAGGGAGTCTCTGATCGCGCGGCGCAGTCATGGCATAATCAATCCTCAATCCCGCCCTGCCATCGATCCGCAGTTATCTTTTCCGGTCTCTTGCAGCTGCTGCATGCATCACGTCCCGCGCAGATTGCCCGCTCACTCCCGCGCGTAGACATCCTCATAGCGGATGATGTCGTCCTCGCCGAGGTAGGAGCCTGTCTGCACCTCGATCAGCACCATCGGCAGCTTGCCGGGGTTCTCCATCCGGTGCACCGCGCCCAGCGGGATATAGACCGACTGGTTCTCGCTGATCAGCTTGACCTCACCGTCCACCGTCACCTTCGCCGTACCCTCGACCACGATCCAGTGCTCGGAGCGGTGATGGTGGCTTTGCAGGCTCAGCGCGGCGCCGGGGTGCACGTGGATGCGCTTGACCTGGAACCGCTCGCCCACCACCAGGCTCTCGAACCAGCCCCAGGGGCGGTGATCCTTGGGAAAGGCCTCGGCCTGTTTGGCGCCCTTCGCCTTGAGCGCCGCGACCGCCTGTTTCACGTCCTGGGCGCGGCTGATGTCGGCCACCAGCACCGCGTCGGGCATCGCCACCGCGATGATGTCCCTCAGCCCGATGCCGACCACTTCCAGCCCCTCGTCCTCCGAGCGCAAGAGCGTGTTCTCGCAGTCGATGGCAGAGGCGTGGCCCTGGGCCACCACGCCGGCGGCGTCCGGCCCGCTCTCGCGCCAGACCGCGTCCCAGCCGCCCAAGTCCGACCAGCCGGCGGCAAAGGGCACCACCGAGAGGTTTTCGGCCCGCTCCATCACCGCGTAGTCGATCGAGATGTCCCCTGCCCCGTGCCAGGCCTCCGGGTCGAGCCGGAAGAAACCGAGATCGGGCTTGCCCGCCGTGACCGCCGCCTGCACCGGCGCCACCAGATCGGGCGCATGGGCGCGGAAGGCGGCGAGGATGGCGCTGACCTTGAACAGGAAGATGCCGGCGTTCCACAGGTGGCGGCCCGAGGCCAGCATCTCCTCGGCGCGGGCGGCGTCGGGTTTTTCCACGAAGCGGTTCAGCGCCAGTGGCCGGGCAGAGAAATCGCCCGGGTCCTCGGAGAGCTCGAGATAGCCGTATCCGGTCTCGGCATGGGTCGGCTTGATGCCGAAGGTGACCAGTTGCCCGGCCTCGGCCGCCGGCACCCCCGCCGTGATCGCGGCGCGGAAGGCCGCTGCGTCGGGCACCACGTGATCCGAGGGTGCGACCAGCATCAGCCCCTCGGGATCGCTCTGCTCCAGCCAGAGCGCCGCGGCCAGCACCGCCGGCGCGGTGTTGCGCCCCGCCGGCTCGATCAGCACCGCGCCGGGATCGATCCCCGCCCCGGCGAGCTGCTCGGTGACGATGAAGCGGAAATCGGAATTGGTCAGCACCATGGGCGCGGCGAACCCCTCGCCCGAGAGCCGCGCCGCCGAGGCCTGGAACAGGGTCTCTTCCCCGATGAGCGGCACGAACTGCTTGGGATAGCTCTTGCGCGACAGCGGCCAGAGCCGTGTGCCGGAGCCGCCGCAGAGGAGAATGGGGTGGATCATGTTTTGGACCTTATGCCGACGTGTCTGAACTTACTTTCTGTTTCCAATGGGCGAATCTAGAATTCAACCTCGGTTCTCAGGTCAGGACTTCGGGAACGGGGGCGCCCCAGTCAAGCCATTTTACGCAAAACCAATGATCGCACCGAGGCGGGCAAGGGTATTTGATCGTGTCCCTTCCTGGCGTTGACACAGCTTCACGTCACCGGCTTTCGTTATACCGCCCCGGGCGTCGCGTGCACCGGACTGATTGCGAGACGGTGTCCCTAAGTGCGCACGGGGAAAGGGAAACTAGGGCCACCATTTGATTTGTGCAACAGTACCTCCTCAAACCGGAAGGGCTTGCATCTGACTGGAAACTGTCCAACCTAGGAGCACTATAGATTTACAGACCAGAAAAGGGACAGTTTGTGACCCAAGCTACCGCCGCGCCGGCTTTTGCCAATCTGCAAACCTTGCTTGACGCCCTACGTACACAGGGGGCCATCACGGCCCGCGCGACCCACACTGATCTGGGTGAAGGTCTTTGGCTATCCTGTGATCCTGAAGGGCAAGCGGCAATGGTCTGCTCGCCTGAAGGAGAAGGCTTCCGTCTCGCCATGACCAAGGGTGATAGCGGTCGGTGGGCCAGTTTCGGCATGCGCCTGCCGCTTGATATGGTCGCCCGTGGCCGCTATCTGGGTCTGCTGATCGAAACCTTCCCAGAGGCGACCACCAGTTTTTCCCCCAGCCTACGCTATCGGTTCCATGACGGGGGCACGCAAGACGCGAGCACACCAGATCCAGTGGTTCTGCCTGTCGGACTGCGGCAAACTCAACTGATCTATATCCCGATCGATTCTGGTCTTCTGGATCGTGCGGCGGATTGTGAGCTAAATCTGTTCTTCCACGAAAACCAGGCCGAACTCGTGGTAACCCGAATTGAACCACTCTTGATCAACTGACTGTTCAAGACAGAGCCGGGGCGGGACTCTCCAATATGCTTTCCAGTTCCTGACGCAACGCGCGAGCAAGCCGGATGCGTTCATGAGCCCAGGTTCTGGGGGCGCCGAATACCGCAGAAAGTCGCTGCTGTGCTTCGGCATAAGCCTCAAATATTTCCGACGTCCAGCACTGCGACGCCACGTGGGCAGCTGCGGCTTCTGGAGTCATTCCCCAGAGATTTACCCAAGCCTCATATGGTAGACCAAAGTCATGCAATCGATGCTCCGGTCCCGCCACATAAAGCGGTAGCGCACCATTGGCAAAGGCATCGAAAATCTTCTCTGTAATATACTGTGGTTGATGGGTATTCTCGACGGCTCCCTGTATCCGTGCTCGCCCATTCATCCGGATCATTTTGTCGAGATACCAATTTTCCAGTTCCAACCGGCCGGGGCCACCCTGCCAACTGCGGCCCAACCGCTCCACCTGCCCCTGAGTGCAGGCCTCTGCCAACTCGGTTCGCCAGGAACACAGCCCGTAAAGATGCTGACTGGGCCAACACATCGAATGGTACGGCTCAGGGCGACGTTCGAACATGAAGCTGACATCGACACTGCGGGCGGAAAAGCGGTCCCGCCACTCGGCGGCTGAGACACTGGCGTTGCGCATAAAGCGCGCGGCATACATATTGGCAAACCGGTGGTTGGTCAGAAGATAGTAAGGAATGTGATCGAAGGAAAAGACCTTGCTGGTCTGGTGATTGATCTGAACTACAGGCAGCGCCCCATGAACGGTGTCTATCACCCTTTGCCGCACTGTCGGACGACGCCCCCAAATTGTATCCCAGAACGGCTCCTCCGACAGAATCACCACCGGTCGGCGACGGACGCGCCAGTCATCCACTAGCGCCTTTGGAGCAGCTTCGACATCCAGGGAATGGGCAAAGACATAAAGGTCCGCCAGCTCAGGTCTGGCCACATGCTCGACCAGATCAACAAAGAGCGAAGCCAATGCTGGATAGCTGAAGGGCATCCTGTGCGCATGTGCCCCAGTGGTGAATATCCTGATCTTGGAATCGGTCATACACGGCTCTCTCTTCTGCTGGTCGTGTCACGCTTTGATGCCCTCCAAGTTCTCATTTTTATGCGGCGTAAACTTCGAAGCGCCGCTCGGTTCTGGGACCAGGATTACAAGGGTTGTCAATGCTTGCCATGCAGACAACTCTATCTGTAGAAAGTGCAAGATCAATCAACCGCGTGGTGGCTCTCGAACACGCGGGACACGAAAAGATATACTCAAGGAACGCGCCTGTGCCAGATACATCCGGACACGCTCCGCTGACCGTTTGGAGCACTGATGTGAAGGTTGCCGCACCGGTTCTTGAAGCCTTGGCGATTTGCTATCAGCTCAACTCTTTCGAGGGGGAACTCGATCCGGCGGTAGAGACCAATAATCTGGTACTGCTCCACCTTGCGCCTGTCACCGCGCTCTGTCGTGCTATGGCTGGCAACATCGCACCGCTGGAGGCTCTGCGGATCTGGCAAGAACAGACTCGTGCGATCTTGGCGCTGCACCGCCGCAGTCGGCGCAGCGTACGCGTTCTTGACATAGAAGACGCCCTAGCCCACCCCAAAGCATTCCGGGACCAGTTTTCTCTACCCGAAGGGTTGGACATCACCGTACCGTTACGCAACGACCAAGATGATCCTTTCTTGCTGACCCTGGCGCAACGGTTGCTACACAGCGACCCGCGAAATCGCGCTCTGATGGCCGAACTCGAGGCTGTCTCGATCAACCTCTCCGGTGTCGGGCCCACCGACCCCGCCGATCCAGAGACGGTTTTCCGCGCCTATCAAAGCCACCGCGAGGCCTTGGAAGAAGCAGAAACACTGCGCCGGCTGAACCGTGAACTACAGAAAGAGCTGGACGGCCTGAAGCGTCGCAACGACGAATTCGGGGCCGAAGCCGCCCGGAGGGTTGAAGCACACGAGGTGGATCAGCATGTGGCCAAACTCCTGCAAGACCAGAACCGCGAACTGCAAGACGAACTGGAGGCCGAAGCCCGCCGCAGCATCCAGTTGGCAGAACGCAACAAGCAGCTGGAAAAAGCAGAGCCGATCTTGCGCCTGCGCATGGCCGAAAAAGAAAATAGCTTGCAGGCTGCGGGCAAAATGTTGCAACAGCTTCACGCCGAACTCCGCGCGCGGAATGAAGCCGTTGAACGGCTGCGCGCTCGCATGAGCGAAAGCCGGGTCCAAAACGCTCAGAAGCAGGAGAGCATTGTCCGGCTCGAAACTGAGCTACGCCGTGCTTTGGGGGATATGCATCATGTCCAGAACTCTCGATCCTACCGTATAACCCGCCCGCTGCGCCGCATCCGGGCCCTCTTCACGAGTTCCCCTCCTGCATGAGCCGGACCCGGAAACGCCAAACGGAGCCCCCATTGTCCATGCTGTCCTCCCAGCTTGCCAACCTGCCACGCCCGATCTCCCGTATCATCCATATCGGTGCGGGCACCGGCGCCGACCTATCTGATTATCTGGCCGCCGGGGTGGAAGCTGTCCTGTTGGTGGAAGCCCACGCTGATACTGCGGCCGAGCTCGCAGCGCAGACTGCGCGCGAGCCTAGAGTCGAAACACTGCAAGCTGCGGTGTCGGGGGACCTGCAGCACCGCCCTTTCTTCCGAACCAATTTTCCCGAGCTAGACAGTCTACGTGCACCCACAGAAGAGTTACGCATACTGTTTCCCGGGATGCGCCTCCTTTCTGACAAGACGACCGTGCCATCCGATCCGGTCGAGTTGCTACGTGACCGCCCCCCAGCAACGGAAGGTTCACAGGTGCTGGTGCTGGAAACACCGGGAGAGTCGCTGAGCATCCTGCGCTCACTGGAGGCAGCGGATCTACTCCACAGTTTCGATGTGATTGCTCTGCGGGAGGGTCGCCAGCCTCTCTATGACGGCGCGCCGTCTCTGGAACAGATCCGAAGCCGCCTCGACGCGACCGACTTTCTAACCACAATCGAGCCCCTCCCTGAGGATCCCGAACGCCCTTGGCTCTTCGCACGGTTAAATCGGATAGCACTGGATCTGCGGCAAACACTCGCCGACGCGCAGGCCCAGATCGCCAGCATCACCGAAGAACGCGATTCCGCGCGCAACGCCTCGGAGCGAAACAGCGCCGAACTCGCCGACGCGCAGGCCCAGATCGCCAGCATCACCGAAGAACGCGATTCCGCGCGCAACGCCTCGGAGCGAAACAGCGCCGAACTCGCCGACGCGCAGGCCCAGATCGCCAGCATCACCGAAGAACGCGATTCCGCGCGCAACGCCTCGGAGCGGAACCAACAGAAGATCAAGGAAGAGGTTTTGAAGGCTGAAGGACAGATCCGGTTGCTCCAAGAGCTTCTAATGAACAAGGACAACCTGTGACCAAGCCGCGACACAAACCACCCAAGCGGAAATCCGTTAAACCCTCTGAAAAAAAAGGGAATTCCCAGAAAACCGAGCGGCGGAAGGCTGGAAACTCGGTTGACGATAACCCGCTATTCGGACCTGTCCGTCTGTTGGATCTGGCTCGTCTCGCTTGGGAAAGGGCCGACTGGCCAGCCTTGGCGGCGATCGCTGAGCGCCCGCTGGAACTCGAAGCTGACCGTGCCCGATTGGCGCTTCTGGTCGCAGCCGGCCTGGCCCAACAAGGCAGTTTGGAAGGTTCGCGCCGTCATGCCAACTTGGCACTTCGCTGGGGCTGCCCCCCTCATCTGCTGGCGCGAGTTCTGGCCAGCGGAGCCTACAACAGTCTCGGTCGCGCGGCTGTTTTGATAGAGGACGAGGCTAACGCGATCCGTTATTTCGAAGCCGCCATCGCCGCAACAGGCCCGATCGGGGAACTCCAGCAGACCGCCCGGGCCCGCTGGAAGCAGGAACGCACCAATCTGAACACGGCGCCCGCCCCAACAGCGGCCCCGGCCAAGGCTTCAGACGCGCTCGATAGATTCCGGAAGCTACTCCCCAACTGGAACGCAGAACAGGATCTCCCTCGTCTGATTGAGACAAAATCTCTGCCCCGATCTGGCCTTCACTTATTGAAGTCCCACTTTGAAACCACCTTGGCGAAACGCTTTTCCTTTTGTGAATGGTATCAGGAACCTGGTTGCTGCCGCCAACAACCTTGCGCGGTCGCCCAACTCGCCCTTGAACAACCACAGAATACACTCCCGCCGTTGCGCATGGTTAAATCCCACGATTTCGACTTGGCTGATTCGACCTATGCGCCACCACCCGGAATACTGCGACTGGTTTTGGTACGCGATCCGCTGATGATCCTGACCTCTTGGTGGGCACTGGAAGAACTAGAACGCCACAGAACCATGTTGGCCAATCACGGCATACGCATGGAGAAAATATACTTTTCGCATGAAAAACCCATTTTGGAAACCGCCTATGCCTTGTTGGAAAAACACTTCCGCCCAGTTCCGCATGGTATTGTGGAGCGCTGGCTCCAACAAAAGTCAGCCTATATTGCTGGTTTCTTGAACAAATGGTGCGTGAACCCGACATCACAGGTCCTGGTACTCCCCTATGAGGGCATTCCCGACTTTCTGCCCAATTTTCTTGCACAACGCCTCGGCGGACTATCGGAACCTGAACAGCAGCGAGTCGAACGCTTGCGATCAGACCCTTTGATGGCGTTTCATCCGCGTACGGACCCGTTTCAGGCACGCGCTTTCCAGATCACAGAAACGCTTCTCGGCCACAAGACAGCGTTTTTGGCGGCTTCTGAACACATCCGGGAGGTGGATAAGAGTGGTGTATCCGGCCTGATGCGGTGAAGGTGCGGCCGTAGCGGAGAGGCTCATGCTCCGAGCGAAAAAGGATGACATGGTGGCTTTGTAGGATCATCGCAGGACCACCTTGGCACATTGATGGCATCGGGGGTAGCTACCCTATCAAAGCCTGGAGTGGCCGCAACATATGAGACGCGTGTGAACCATCTATCGGAATTTCGACGTCCCGCCCCGTTGAACCCAGACAAGAACCGTAATATGCAGTCAAATCAAAGTCCCTATAAACTTTCATAGATAAACAACCCATGTCGGCCAGCTGGAATTGATTACATGTCCTCAAGAAATTCCTTTGTCGGAAAGTATAATTTTTACCCGGACATCACAAAAAGCAGACGCGCAGAGGGAGGAAAGCGCACCAGAAATATTAGAAGAAGTGGAACTGAGGGGTTTCCCTTGGTCACAATAATTACAGTTTGCTGGAACTCAGAAGAGACGATTGAGGAAACGATAAGGTCGGTTGTTTTACAAGATTACCATAATATAGAGTACATCATCATTGATGGCGGGTCCAAAGACAGAACTATTGAAATAGTCCAGCGGCATGAAGATGAAATAGATTACTTCATTTCAGAACCAGATGAAGGCATTTATGATGCGATGAATAAGGGCCTTGAGTTGGCTCATGGGGATTTCATTCTTTTACTCAACTCTGACGATTGGTATCAACCTGACGCCGTCAGTCATCTTATCTCAGCGCAGGCATTCAGCGGATGTGATTTCACCGGATCATTGGCACGCTATATAAACGAAGACGGGTCTTCGCACGTACTACCGAGCATGACCTACGATAAATCTGTTTTACTACGCATGCCGCTTCGACATGAAACAATGCTCGTCTCAGCCGCCCTATACAACCGGATCGGCGCTTATGACACCAGCTTCCCTATCATCGCCGATTATGACTTCACCGTGCGGCTCTATAAGGCTGGAGCCACCTATCATGAGGTGCGGCTACCCCTGCTGAATTTTCGGACCAGCGGCGTATCCAATACTGCGATGGAGCAACTTCATGACGAGCACAGGGTGCTTCTGTCGCGGCTCTTCCCCTTCCTCACCCCGGATGAATTGCAACGGCTTGGCGACCACTCCAAGGCAAGGCCCGAGGATTTTATCGAGATCGCCAACGCGCATCTGCAAAACAGCGACTTCGTGCTCGCGGCCCGCTCCATGGTGCGAGATTTTGGACGACTCTGGGGCGGACCTTGGGCTGAGGCACACCTGGAACAACTGGCCGCAGCAGCACCGGTTACCTACCCGAAGATCAGCGTTGTCACTCCAGTGCACAATGCCGCCCGTTTCATCGCCGAAACTATCCATGGCGTGCTGAACCAGTCCGTCAGCGAGATCGAATTAATCTGCGTCAACGACAGTAGCAGCGACGACAGCGCCGTAGTCCTTGAGAACACGGCTGCCCGCGATCCGCGCCTACGTATCATCAACACGCCCCGAAATCTGGGGCCGGGAGGTGCGCGCAATATGGGGATCCGGGCTGCGCGCGGACGATATGTTTTTTTCCTGGACGCCGACGACGTGATACCCGAAGGCGCGCTTCAACGTCTTTTGGATGTGGCTGAACGTTTCGGCAGCGCTGTAGTGCGCGGTGCGTTCCAAGTCGAACGCAGGATCCACGGTCAGTTGTCCCAAGGGGTGAAATATCCTGCCGGTGTCTCCGACCGGGTCATTGAGCGGACGACCCTGACTGAGATGCCGGAGATTTTGGCAACAACAGAAGGACATTGGGCCGCTCTCTACGATCGTGATTTCATCGAGACTGTCCTTTACCCTGAAGATCTGCGCATGGGTGAAGACAGCCTGTTTCTGATCAAGGCAATGTCCCTGGCGCCCTCGGTGTCGCTGATCCCAGAACCCGTCTATGTCTATCAGGACAATGCTGATAGCGCGATGAATAGCTACAGCTTCGAAAAATATATGGACGAGGTTGACTGGCGTCGCCGTGCCTGGGGGCTTCTTAATGCGGCGGGACAGCAGGAGCGCGCGAACTACTTCTTGTTCGACTACTGGAACCCTCCCTTTTTCAGCGAGTTGGAAACCGCCCTGAATCCTGAGCAGAGTGCCGAGTTCTATCAAGCGATTCTGACCGCCTTCCAGACCGCCGGGAGCCACGGCGCGGACCGTTGCGCAAACCCACAGCTACGCGACATCTTCCAGAACAACTTTATCCGCCACCATTTGATCCCGGCACCGGAAACGCCGCTGCAAGTCGCGGTCTTGACCACCTCGGTGCAGGGCGGGGCCGGAATCGCCAGCCAGCGCAGCATGACCGCCCTGCGCGAGGCCGGCATCGACGCCTTTTCGATCTGCATCTTCAAGAATGGCGAGCTTCCCAATGTCTTCGGCGCACCGCTGACCCCGGCCGCCGACGCAGCCCGGGCCGAGGGGGGCACCGAAGCGCTCTGGAAATACTGGCTGGATGCCATCTCAGTCGACCAGACCCATGCCCGCGAGCTGTTCTCCGGCCCTGGCAATCTGGTCATGGGCGAGGTGCTCGGCCGCGAACTCTCGGCCATCGATGTCATCCACCTGCACTGGGTCTCGGGGATGCTGGATTACCCGCAGCTGGAAAAAATCGTGAACGACCGGCCGGTGGTCTGGACGCTGCACGACATGAACCCCTTCACCGGCGGCTGCCACTATTCCGAGGGCTGCGAAGGCTACAAGGACCAGTGTCGCAACTGTCCGTTGCTGCCCTCCGGCGTGCAGACCGCGCATGAGATCTGGCAGGTCAAGCGCGACGCCTATGCCAAGATCAATAACCTCTGTATCGTCTGCCCGTCGCAATGGCTGGCCGATTGCGCCCGACGGAGTTCACTGTTCGCGGGCCGCGAGATCCTTGTGATCCCCAACATCTTCCCGATGGGCCATTTCACCCCCACCAACAAGATGGTCGCCCGGCTCAGGCTGGGGCTGCCGCTGGACCGCAAGTACATTATCTTCGGGGCCGACAGCCTGGAGAACCGGCGCAAGGGCGGCCAGTATCTGCAGCAGAGCATCGACCGACTGGTGCAGCTCGGCGCTGCCGAGGGGGTCGAGGGGCTGTTCTTCGGCTCAGCCAACCTAGAAACCGCCATCCCCGGCCACAACATGGGCTATATCTCCGACCCGAAACGGCTATCGCTGCTCTATGCCGCTGCCGATGTCTTTGCCTTCCCCTCGCTCGAGGACAACGCGCCGCAAACCGTGGTCGAGGCGCTGCTCTCCGGCACCCCGGTGGTCGGCTTCCCGGTCGGAAACGTGCCCGAACTGGTGATCCATCACGACACCGGCTACATCGCCGAATACGGCAATACAGAGGATTTTACCGCCGGCTTAACTTGGGCGCTGGAAAACCCGCGCAACCACGAGACGCAGCTGCGCGGGCTGCGCGGCCACATCCACGCCCGCAATTATCACGACCAAGAGGCCGCGACTGCCCAGTGCCTGGCGCTCTATCGCCGCCTCAGCCGGGAAAAGACCGAGGAATGAGCAAAATCAACAAGGTTCCCGCGTCCCCGCCGACCTCGTGACCGCCGTCGATGGTGGGCACATAGAAATAACTTGAACAGAAAAGGCCGTCATGCAAGTTCCTCTTGAAAGGATAACCAGAGTCCGGGAAAATATTCCGCTTCGGTTGCGCAGCGGGACAAGGATCAAAAATGAGTATGATAAATCACGGCCGGGGAGACCTCCAAGCATATCGCAACAAGTCAGCGGTTTCCGATCCCCGCGCAGTCGGCAGGCCGTTTTGGCCCAGTCGAAGGCAGGGCAACCCGACGGACAACCGCACCGGACCGGAACAGACCCTGCCCCCGACCGCAGCACATCTTCTTCCCTCGGCACATATGCCCCCGCTCAGAGTGCGGTAACCTGATTATTCGGATTGGCTCAGTATTACGCACCCTGAGGGGTATTTCTTTGCAGAGATGCCCGCTCGATCAGACGAATTGGACAAGACATGACCCGCAAAGCACTTATCACCGGCATCACCGGCCAGGACGGCTCGTATCTGGCTGAGTTTCTTCTGGAAAAAGGCTATGAGGTTCACGGCATCAAGCGCCGGGCCTCGTTGTTCAACACTCAGCGGGTCGATCACATCTATCAGGATCCGCATATCGATCACGCCAACTTCCGCCTGCATTACGGCGATCTGACCGATACTTCGAACCTGACCCGCATCCTGTCGGAAGTGCAGCCCGACGAGGTCTATAACCTCGGCGCGCAAAGCCATGTGGCGGTCTCCTTCGAGGCGCCGGAATATACCGCCGACGTCGATGCCATCGGCACCCTGCGTCTGCTGGAAGCGATCCGCTTCCTCGGGCTGGAGAAGAAAACCCGCTTCTATCAGGCCTCGACCTCCGAGCTCTACGGTCTGGTGCAGGAGATCCCGCAGAAGGAGACCACCCCCTTCTATCCGCGCTCACCCTATGCGGTGGCCAAGATGTACGCCTATTGGATCACGGTGAATTATCGTGAGGCCTATGGCATCTATGCCTGCAACGGCATCCTCTTCAACCACGAGAGCCCGCGCCGCGGCGAAACCTTCGTGACCCGCAAGATCACCCGTGGCCTGGCCAACATCGCCCAGGGTCTGGAACCCTGCCTCTACATGGGCAATATCGACTCCCTGCGCGATTGGGGCCATGCCAAGGATTATGTACGCATGCAGTGGATGATGCTGCAGCAGGAGGCGCCCGACGATTTCGTCATCGCCACCGGCAAGCAATATTCCGTGCGCGAATTTATCGCCTGGTCGGCGGCCGAACTGGGCATCGCACTGGAGTTCTCGGGCACCGGCGTGGAGGAAATCGCAACCGTGGTAGCGATCGAGGGCGACAACGCCCCGGCGCTGAAAGAGGGTGATGTGATCCTGCGCATCGACCCGCGCTATTTCCGCCCGGCCGAGGTCGAGACGCTGCTAGGCGATCCGGCCAAGGCTAAGGCGAAACTGGGCTGGGTGCCTGAAATCACCGCGCAGGAAATGTGCGCCGAGATGGTGGCCGAGGATCTGAAGGCAGCCCAACGGCATGCGCTGTTGAAAGAGCATGGTTACGGCCTGCCAATTACAGTGGAAGGCTGAAAGAGGACCATCACATATAACTGATTGAAGTGGCATTGGAAAATCATGGAAACCGATAAACACTCCAGAGGGCGCTGATTTGAAAACCATTATCACATACGGAACATACGATTTGTTCCATATCGGGCACGTAAGGCTGCTGGAGCGGGCACGCGCCTTGGGAGATCGCTTGATCGTTGGTGTGTCCTCTGACGAGTTTAACACGCTCAAGGGAAAGCGCAGCGTTTTTCCGTATGAGCATCGTGCGGATATCGTCCGCGCCCTGCGCTGCGTCGACGAGGTCTTCCCTGAGCATGATTGGGATCAGAAGGCCAAGGATATCAATAAATACAACGCCGATGTTCTGACAATGGGTCATGACTGGACCGGGAAGTTCGACGCGTTGAATGACATATGTGAAGTCGTCTATCTTCCGCGAACCGAAGGAATTTCGACGACAGATGTGAAGCAGGCGCTGCGAGCCTTCGATCCGGAACATCTTGACGAGTTGTTGAAGGGCATTGAAATGGTTAGGCGGCTTGCAAACCAGCTCGCAGGATAAAATAAAAACAAGGGTGCTGCACTATTGAACACGAAAGCAGAGAGTCAAAACGTGCCACGGAGTTCATGCCAGTCTTTGGTGTATTTTTTCGCTGCTCTCGACCAGTTGAGCGTGCCCGTTGAACTAGGAACCGAGCGTGTGTCCGAGGCCCTTTATAAAGTGTCACGAAGATAAGCATTGGGATCATTTTGAGTACGCAGCTATCATGCTGACCTAGGTACATCGAGTGATTCCCTGAAGGTGAAGGAATCTAATGGCCGATCTAAAAAACCTTGCTCAACCGCTGTTCGATGCCACTCGTCCAGGGGTATTCACGTCGATCGGTGGCTTGAGCCATGCGAACTATGAGCAGCATACCGACGGTTCACGACATATCCAAACCAAGATTCTGAATATCTTTGATTATTTTGGTTTATATTACTACCTTTTTGCGGGATCAATGGTCGGATTCGTACGTAATCGGGCAATGCCCCGTTGGATGGACGACCTTGATGTACTCATTTTTGAAGACCAGATCGAGATGTTTGAGAAGGAGATTGTTCCCTACCTGAGTGATTGCGGTTTCAACTGTTTCCGACCGGGTAAGCAGTATAAAGCTGGCGGATACCACGTGCTGGCTTTGCAAACCTCAGATAAGGACCGCAACGTGGAGATTCCACTATCCGAGGATATCGGAATCAAGGTTCCTTGGGGCCAGATCGATGTGTTTTATGCGACCACCGATGAAAACGGGATTGTCCGCAGCCCCGGGGCATTTGGACTGTTCCACAGGAAAGACATTCCGGTTGACTGGGTGAAGCCTGGTAGATTTGTTGAAATCGAAGGAGCTAAACGGAGGGTATTTTCACAATATTCCCGTGATATTTTCAAGGAATATGGGGATGTTCATAACAACATCGTCGTCGCAACCCATAACAAGGTCTTCCTGAAACTGGATAACGTCGCTTGGCAGACTTTCGAGGATTCCTACAACCAGATCGTGCGCGATACTACATGTGCGCTGCCACCCAGTGTCAGCCAAAGTATGGTGCAGAAATACAGCCCGAAGGAACATTCTGTCGCCAAAATTGCGCCCGGGAGAAGTTTCGATCAGATCATCCTGAACATTTTGGCGACCAATGCAGCGGAGGTTGTGCTTTCGGATGACAATGAGATTTTCTGGGTAATGGACCTAAAACGGATTCTGCCCAAACTCAGAATCCAAGTATGCCCAAAAACCCGACTCGGGCTGCAACGCACTTCGCATCTGATGGAATTCATAGACAGCGTGACATTTTTAAATGAAGAATATCGGAAGGAATACGACGGCTATATTCGGGCGTTAGAAATAGTTACCGCAAAGCCTGTTGCCCAAGCCGAAAATGCGGACAGTAGTATGCTTGCGCCCGACCTGTCCAAATATATACATGGACGCTTGATCGCTAATGCTGGCGGAATATTCAATGATATCAAGTATACCAACAGCCTCGAAGCCTTCGATCGGATGCGTGGAAAAGTTGACCTGATCGAGCTGGACATCTGCAATGCTTCCGATGGCCTGATCATAGCTCACGACGGACTGGAGAAACGGTACGGATTTGAAGGCAAATTTTTCGAGTATACGACCGAGACGTTCGCTGCCTCTAAATTCGATAACAAACTGACACCGATGACGGTATACGATATGATTTCGCGGCTTGTGGGGAGCCAGACTCGGGTGATCTGCGACATCAAAACTTCTGATTTGGAGGATTACGGCAAAACTCTGGACGAAATCAAGAGATACGGAACCGAGTTCGGTGTGATGGATAACCTCATCATCCAGATCTACAACCCGCAGGATTATGACGCGCTCCGTGAGCGTGGCTTTGCACATTACATCTTGGCGCTTTGGAAGTGCTACGGAAATGTTACCTCGGATAAGGCCAAGGCCTGCATCGACTATTGCTTTTCCAGCGAACACAAAGGCTTCCGGGCGCTGTCCATCGACAAGGTCCATTTCCTGGAAGGCAACGACTGGAAAGGCGACGACGTGGCCCGCTACATGTTCGGCAAGAGCGATATGGTCTTCGTCCACGGCCAACTAGCGCAGCACGAGGAAATGCTCATGCGCAAGGGATTCGGGCTATTCAGCCATGATCCAGAAAAACAGCTTTGGATAGAAAACAAGATGACTCAAGCATATGCTGGCCTAAGCAATGACGTAGGCCAATCATGAAAAGCGTACTTGCGGCTTCAATGCATAAGGCGGGAAGCACAATTTGCGATGATATTTTGACAGATTTTTTCTTGGAGAAGGGTCTGAATATTGATCGTATATCATTGTCGGTTCCAGCATCTCCATTGCCTGAAGGTGAGGTGTATAAAAATTACCAAAGCAACATGGTACTGAACAACACCTATTATGGCGTGGCCCGCGGCGTGTACGTAGCTGATATGCCGATCCTGAGCAAGATAAAGCTGATTATTCAAGTTCGAGATCCCAGAGATTGTATTACATCAGCATATTTTTCATTCAAAACTTCACACGTTTCACCGAAAGACCCTAAGAAACTTGCTGAATTTTTGGAGCGGCGCAAGAAACTTCAGAGTATGGAGATAGATAAATACGCATTATCTGAGGTTTACAGATACATTACACGCATGAATGTGCTGAGAGGCCTTGTTGAATCGCATAATGATGCACTTGTTCTTCACTATGAAGAAATGGTAACTAATACAGACGCGTGGCTGGAAAAGATCTCCAATTTTGTAGATCAGCCCGTTACGGATCAATTGCTCTCAAGGCTTGGTGATAAAGTTAACTTTTCTGTAGACAAGGAAGATGAGAATAATCACAAGCGACAGGTAACCCCCGGGGATCATAAGAGAAAGTTGAAACCGGAGACAATTGAGGAAATGACAGAGCGTCTAAAAGAAAACCTTGATTACTTTGAATACAGGAAATAGAGCTCGGATAGACCGAGTGAGGAAGAAGTATGTGCCCTCCTGTTTCTTGGCGGGGCCCGCTTTTATCGGGCGCATCGAACTGCGAGCCGATACTTCTGTCGGCCGAGTTTAAATCGGAAGAAGTGTTTAGAGCGCTCCGACAAGATCAGCTGTTCGCGAGGACATAAAGGGTACGCTATGAAATACTATGTAGCAGGACATCGGGGCATGGTCGGCGGCGCCATTCTGCGGCAGCTGCAGGCTCGCAAGGACGTCGGCGCGAATCTGACGCTGATCACCCGCACCCATTCGGAGCTGGACCTGACCAGCCAGCAGGCGGTTCACGACTTCATGCAGGCGGAAAAACCCGATCAGGTGATCCTGGCCGCGGCCAAGGTAGGAGGCATCCATGCCAACAACACCTATCCGGCGCAGTTCATCTACGAAAACCTGATGATCGAATGCAACGTGATCAACGCCGCCTATCAGGTCGGGGTCACCCGATTGCTGCAGCTCGGCTCCTCCTGCATCTATCCCAAGGTGGCGCCGCAGCCGATGGCGGAAAACGCCCTTCTGACCGGCGTGCTGGAGCCCACCAACGAACCCTATGCCATCGCCAAGATTGCCGGGATCAAGCTCTGTGAAAGCTATAACCGGCAATATGGGGTGGATTACCGCTCGGTTATGCCGACCAATCTTTATGGGCCGGGCGACAATTTCCACCCCGATAATTCCCATGTGCTGCCCGCGCTGATCCGCCGGTTCCACGAAGCGGCGCAGGCCGGCATCGAAGTGGTGACGATCTGGGGCTCGGGCAAGCCGATGCGGGAATTCCTGCATGTGGACGACATGGCCGAGGCCTCGCTCTTCGTGCTGGATCTGCCCCAGGACATCTACGCGGCCAACACCCAGCCGATGCTAAGCCATATCAACGTCGGCACCGGATTGGATGTGACCATCCTGGAGCTGGCGCAGACCGTAGCCGAGGTCACCGGGTTTCAGGGCCGGATCGAGACCGACCCGAGCAAGCCCGACGGCACCATGCGCAAGCTGATGGACGTCAGCCGCCTGGCCGACATGGGCTGGACCGCCAGAATCGGCCTGAAAGAGGGGATCAATGAAACCTATCAGTGGTTCCTCGCGCATCAAGACAGTTTTCGAGGCTGAACATGTCAACGGCCCGGACCTATGGTTCGGGCGGACCGACCGCTTGGCCGAATATGCCACCGCCAACGAATATTTCCAGGAGATCTGGGCGCAACTCCTGGAAACAGCCGCAGAAAGTGTTCCCTAACACACCTACTCCTGTTAAATCCCGCGAAGATATGTATTCCATGCCTTCCAGATCGTTCGTTACCCCCACGCCCGGCCTGCCCGTCAGACCGGGTGATGCTGATCGGAGAAGCACCCGCCATGAATGTCCTTTTCGGCGAGGATGGCTGCCTGATCAGATGCCGTCATAACCGGCTGATCGCCCGATTTGTCCCAGCATGAAGACCACACCGCCAGATCTGAACGCCCACAGTCTCCCCCTCGGAGTTCTGCCGCAGAGCGCAAATGTAACAATGAGTGACCAGAAGACATCCGTGTCCGATGCCATGCGCACGGCGGGGGAGATGAACTCGTCTCGCACGGTTTTCGCCCCCGGCCTCTCACTGCACGCCGACCCGGCCCTGCAGATCTCGGGTCACTGGCGCTCGCCGCCGGGGCGGTTGCTGGAACTGGATATGCGCATGGGCGCGACCGGGGCCTGGATCGGGCTGCACGTGGCGCTCGACCTTCCCGACCTGTCGGACGCCGGCTGGGTCGGCTTCGCCTGCCGGCTGGCCGCCCCGGAGGAGGTCATGATCCGGCCCTGCCTGCGCTCGGGCACGCCGGACGGGTTCACCGATTGCTTCTTCGGCAAGCACGCCCTGGCGGTGCCCGAGGTGCGCGATCACCTGGATGCCCTGCATCCCGCTACCAACCGGCATATCCCCGAGACCGCCCCCTGGCGCGAGCTGGTCCTGTTCCTGCCGCGGCAGGATTTCCGGCTGCACCTGCACGATCTGCGCCCGTTTTCCGCATGACCCTGACGCTCGCCATCCCGGCGCATAACGATACCGCCAACCTGGAACGCCTGTTGCGCCGCGCCGAGGAAATCGGTCTGGCCGAGCAGGTGATCGTCGTCGATGACGGCTCGGACCCGGCGATTGACGCCGACGCGCTGCGCGCCGCCGGCGGTCCCGGCCGCGGCAGGCTGACCCTGCTGCGCAACGACCGCCCCCGCGGCCCCGGACCGGCGCGCAACCGGGCCATCCTGCACGCGGTGACCGATCACCTGTTGTTTCTCGATGCCGACGACCTGCCCACGCGCGAGCTGCCCGCCCTGATGCGCGACCTGGACGGGCGGGCGTTTGATTTCTGCATCTTCCAGCACCACGACACCCGCATGGAACAGGAACGGGCCTGGGGCCAGACCCACCACGATCAAGCGCTCTGGCGCGCCGCCGGGGTCGACCTGGGGGCGCTGACCCCGGTGACGCGGGACGCCGCCGCGCAGCTTTCCCAGACCGCGAACTATCCCTGGAACAAGATCTATCGCACCGGCTTCCTGCGCGACCATGCGATCGGCTGCTCCGACATATTGGTGCATGAGGATATCGAGCTGCACTGGCGCAGCTTCCTGAACGCCAAAACGATCCTGGCCAGCGACCGCATCGGCGTGATCCATTTCGTCGCCCCGGGCGGCGGGCGGCTGACCAACCGGACCGGGCCCGAGCGGCTGGCGCTGTTCGCGCCGCTGGAGCGGATCGCCGAGGAGGTGCTGATCAAGACCCCGGATCTCTACGCCCAGCCCTTCTTCAGCTTCGTGCTCGGGCTGTTCGACTGGATCGCCGGCAACCTGGCCGCCGAGCATCACGCGCGCTTCGCCGCGCTGGTCCGCGATTTTGTCGAGACCCGCATCCCCCCCGCCCTCCTGGCGCAGGTCCAGGCGCGGGCCCCGGCGCGCACCGGGCGGATCCTGGCCCGGGCGGGGCTGGACCCGAACAGGCTCTAACCAGGCGGAATTCGCCCTATGCCCCTCAGAGCGGGGCCTTGAAAAAGGCCGGCGCCGCCTCGCCCTTGTCGAGACATTCGACAAACCCGCGCGCGGTGTCGAGCGCCTCGCGGATGGTCACGTCCATGTCGAGATAGCGATAGGTCCCGAGCCTTCCGACGAAGGTCACGCCCGAGGTTTCCCCGGCCAGCTTCACGTAATCCGACAGGAGCGCCTTTTCCGCGACCTGGCGGATCGGGTAATAGGGGATGTCCCCGGGCTCCGCCGCGCGGGAAAACTCGCGGTAGCAGACCGATCCTTCGTGGCTTTCCCAGGGCGCGAAATGCTTGTGCTCGGTGATGCGGGTATAGGGCACCTCCACCTCGCCGTAGTTCATCACCGCGCAGCCCTGGTAATCGCCCTCATGGGTGAAGCGTTCGAAATCCAGCGTCCGATAGCCCAGCCGCCCCAGCTCATAATCGAACCAGCCGTCGAGCGGGCCGGAATAGAACACGTGGTCATAATCGCCGGACTGGCTGCGGTCGAAAACAGTCTCTAACCGCACCGTTATACCCGGATGATCGAGGATCTTTTCGATCATCGCGGTATAGCCCTGCTCCGGCATGCCCTGGAACCGGTGAAAGAAGTAATCGTCGTCGTAGTTGAAGCGCACCGGCAGCCGCTTGAGGATCGAGGCCGGCAGTTCCGAGGGGTGACAGCCCCATTGCTTCATCGTGTAGCCCTTGAAGAAGGCCTCGTAGAGGTCCTTGCCGACAAAGCGCATCGCCTGTTCCTCGAAGGTCTGCGGATCGGTGATGGAGGTATCGGCCTGTTCGTTGGTGATGAAATCATGCGCCTCCTCCGGGCGCAGGGTCTTGCGGAAGAACTGGTTGATGGTGTGCAGGTTCACCGGCAGCGAGAACACCCCGAGATCCCCTTCAGGGTCGCGCGAGGTGGTCTTCACCCGGTTCTTGTAGGGCAGGAAGGTCTCGAAGGAATTGACATACTCCCAGACCTCCTCGTCATCGGTGTGAAAGATATGCGGGCCGTAGATGTGCACCATCACCCCGGTGTCGCCGTCGCGCTCGGTATGGCAGTTGCCGCCGATATGATCCCGGCTGTCGACCACGGTCACTGCATGCCCCGCCTCGGCCAGATGCCGCCCGATCACCGCCCCGGAGAGCCCCGCGCCCACCATCAGAAAGTTCTTCTTGGCCATCCGGAAAATTCCTTGCCTTAGAATCCAAAGTCAGTCGGACACAGTTACACGCAGCCCCGGAGAAAGCTCAACCGGATAGGTCCGCGCGAGGCCCCGTTTCCGCCCGGACATCCTCTGCCTCCGCGCGCTCGAGGCCCGCCGTCAGGCCAAGATAGACGCCGGATTGACAATGGTTTAAGCACGATTTCGAACTCTGACGCGAGGCCCAAAGTGACCGCTGCCAAGACGACCTCTGAGCGCAAGACGCTTGTCTTCCATATCGGCGACCACAAGACCGGCTCGACCGCGATCCAGCATGCCTTCGCCCGCGGCGCCGTCACCCTGGAGGGGCGCAAGCTGCTCTATCCGGCGAAACTCAGCCACAATTACCTGCGTGCGCCGGCCAGGGCGCTCTCGGCCGGCACACCGCAAAAGAAACGGGAGGCCGCAAAAGAAACCTTTGCCAAACTGGCCGATCAGGTGCGCCGCTCGGATGCCGATCTGGTGCTGATCTCCGCCGAAGATCTCGACACGATCCCCGCCGCGCGGCTGCGCCAGATCATCGACACCTGGTTTTCCGACACCGCCGACGACATCCGCATCGTCTCCTATGTCCGCCCCCACGCCCCCCGGCTGGTGTCCAGCTTCGCCACCAATACGAAATCCGGCGCTTTCAACGAGGGGACGCTGGAGGATTTCCACCACCACCTCCTCGCCCAGCAACGACTGGTCTATCACCCCCGCTTTACCGCCCTGCGGGACACCTTCGGCGAGGATTTCATCCTGCGGCCGATGATCCGCGACCGCCTGCATGACGGCGATGTGGTCCGCGATTTCATCCGCCATGGGCTCGGAGTCGATTCCTTCCACCTCGCCCCCGTCCCGGCGGTCAATGAAACCCTCGGGCTCGAGGACCTGATGCGGCTGAAGCTTCTGCAGCAACACCACCAGCACCTGCGCCAGCCCCTGCGCCGCGCCTTGGGCTGGGAATTCGGTCATCTTCTGAATACCCTGCCGCGCCCCGCTTCGAGCGGTCGGCTGGCCCTGCACAAGAGCCTGGCCGAAGAGATACGGAAGACCTATCTGGAGGATGCCCGCGCCCTCGACCGCGATTTCTTCGACGGCGCCTCCCTGCTCGAGGCCGATCTGGACCGGGCCCTGTGCGACGCGGTCGACACCGCCCAGTCGGTCGACCCCGCGGATCACCTCTGCGATGCCGAACAGCGTACCCTGGCGGCAATGGCCACGATGGTCTCGGAGATGCTGCAGCAAAAGGAGGTCGACTGGCCCAGGGTCTTCCGCAGCCGACGCCTGGCCGACCTGCAATAGATCCCTCCGGCCCATCTCCCTGACCCGCTCCCAATCCTTCAATCACAGGTTCATTCCGATGCCCGCTGCTCCTCTCTCTCTCTCGGGGTCCGACAGGAAACTGGTTCTCCATATCGGCGACCCGAAAACCGGATCGACCTCGATCCAGCGCGCCCTGTTCGGCGGCACATGGTCCGCGCCGGGGCGCAGCATCGCCTATCCGGACCAGATCAATGCCCAGCCGCTCGCCATGTCCCTGCATGACGGCGCCCGCCCCAAGCAGCGCCAGGCCCAGTTCCGCAAGGCCGCCGATTGGCTGGCGCAGCAGAAGGCCGAAATCGCCGTGCTGTCGTCGGAACATTTCGCCCCGGTGCCACCGGCCGACCTGAAGGCCGCGGTGCAGCATTTCCTCGCCGGGGAGATCGCGGAGCTTCAGGTCATCGCCTATGTGCGCCCGCATATCTCCCGGCTGCTGTCCTCCTATACCCAGCGGGTCAAGGCGCGGGGCCTGCAGAAGGATCTCGACGGGTTTTTCCGCACCGTTTCCGAACAGCGCCGGTTTCACTACACGCCCCGGTTTCTGGCCTGGCGGTCGGAGTTCGGCGCCGCCTTCACCCTGCGCCCGATGGTGCGCTCTGACCTCTATCGCGGCGATGTGGTTGCGGATTTCCTGCGGCTGACCCTCGCCTCGGAGGATTTCACGCTGCAAGGCGAGCTGCAGGCCAACACCGCCCCCACGCTCGATCACCTGGCCTGCCTGCGCGAGCTGCACAGCGCCATCGCCAGGGCCGGTCTGGCCAAGGATATCCGCTTCACCTGCGCTAAGTACCTTGCCAGCCGGCTGGATGAAACCGCCCCCGAAGGTCCGCGGCTGCGGCTGCCGCGGCCCCTGCTGCCGGTCCTGCAACAGACCTGGTCCGAGGATGCCGCGGCGCTGGACGCGGCCTTTTTCGACGGCACCCCGATGTCGGACGCCCTCGCGGCCGCGGCGGCGGGCGCCACCGACGAACCGCAGCCGATCACCGCGCAAGAGCGCTTCGACCTGGACCGCCGGCAGGCACTCGGACGATTGCTTTCAGCCCTCGTGACGGAACTGGCGAAGGCCCCGGAGCAGTGGAAACGCAGCCTGCGCAAGAGCAAGAGAAGAACAGGCGAGAACGATGCGGCCAGCACCGCCCGGGTTGATATCCTTCTGGACGAGATCTGCGCGCTTTTCGGGTGAATCCTGCTCCGACCGTGCCCATGCGCCACCGTGGCCGCGGCAGGAGACCGGCCTCTCCCTACCCGCGCCTCACCCGATACTTGCCCATGAAGGCAACAGCACTTAAGGACAAAGCGTACTGACGAGAGTGACGAGCTTACATGACCAATCCGATTTCCCCGCAAGACCGCCCGAGGAAAACGCTGATCTTCCATATCGGCGACCACAAGACGGGCTCGACCTCGATCCAGCTCGCCTTTGCGCAGCAACGCGTCACCCTGAAGGATCGTAGCCTGTTCTACCCTGCGAAATTGGCCAGCAATGTACTGGGGGACCAGTGCCTAGCCTATGGCGCCGCCAAGACCCCCAAGATGCGCCAGAAGGCCGCCAGACCGCTGAAAAAACTTGCTAATCAGGTGCGGGCCTCCGAGGCCGATTTCGTCGTTATCTCTGCCGAAGCGCTCGAGGGCGTCAAGGCCGAACGGTTTCAGGACATCGTGCGGACCTTCTTCGCCGACACGACCGATGACATCCGCGTCATAGGGTATGTCCGGCCGCATGCCGCCCGTCTGCTCTCCAGCTTTGCCGAACGCACCAAGATCGGGTTCCCCCGTACTTTGAAAAGCTCGCTTGACGACTTTGTCGGCACCAGACGGACCGGCGGGGAGTTCAATTACCTGCCGCGCTTCTCGGCCTGGCGCCAGATGTTCGGAGAAAACTTCCTGCTGCGCCCGATGATCCGCGACGAGCTGTACCGGAACTCCGTGGTGGAAGATTTCATGCACCACGCGTTCGGCGACATCGAATTCGAGATCAGCGGCACGGATGCGGCCAATGAATCCCTCTGCCTCGAGGATCTCATGCGGCTCAAGGTCCTGCAAAAGGAACTCCGCGGCGCGCGCAATCTGCGGCTGAAACTGGGCTGGGAATTCTCCCGCCTGCTCGGCACACTGCCCCCCTCCCCGACACGCACCAGGCTGCAACTGCACCGCAGCCTGGCCGAGGATATCCGCGCCACCTACCAGGAGGACGCCCGGGCCATGGACCAGACCTTTTTCGACGGCAGACCCCTGATGGAAACGGAACTCCGGCGCGCCGTCGAGACCGCGCGCGATCAGCCGCAATCCACCGAACCGGAAGACTATTTCACCTCCTCGGAACTGCGATCCCTGGAGGTCATGTCCAAGATGGTCTCGGGCCTGCTGGACAACAAGGAGGTCGACTGGCCGACTTTCCTGCACCAGAAGCGCGTCCGGGACGCCGCCCCCATCCGCGAAACCACCGAACGCTGATTCCCGCGGGCGTCACGAATGGTCCTCTGACACTACGGTCTCATCCATGCCAACACCCAGCCAACGGCAAGCGACATAATGAAAGCCATCATCTATTTCGGCCATCACAAGGTCGGCTCCACCGCGCTGCAAAGCTTCCTGTTCCGCAACCAGACGGCACTGATGCGCCAGGGGATTCTCTATCCCGGGGCGGAGCCCCAAAGCATGGCCTACACCATCGCCCAGCTTCTGGGCAAAACCGACCTGCCCGAGGCGCAAAAGGCGCGGCTGTCGGAGGCCGCCAAGGAACACCCCGCGCCGATGAACGCGCGCGAGCCGCATAACGCGCTGGCCTTCCAGATGCTGGCCCAGGCCACCAAGGGCAGCGTGCCGGAGTGGCACAAGGGCCTGCCCGCCGTCCCGCAGATGATCCGCGCCATGCGGTTGCAGACGAAATACCTGCAACCGCATTCGGTGCTGATCTGCTCCGAAGTGATGTCGAATTTCGGCCCCCACCACCCCGAGCTGATCGATCGGGTGCGCGACATTTTCCCCGCGGCCAGCCCCGAGATCTACTGCGTGCTGCGCCGCCCCGACGAATACCTGATCGCCTGGCACGCCCAGCGGCTGCGGTTCGGTCACAAGGTCGCCTCGCTGCAAGAGGGCGCGGCCCTGGACTATACCGGTACGATCCATTTCGACTATCGCAAGATGGTCGAGCCCTGGGTGGAGCGGTTTTCCGACGTGCCGCAGCATCTGCGCAATTATGCCGATGTGCTGGAGGCGGGCGGCTCGGTCGAGGATTTCTTCGCCTGCAACGGGCTCGAGATGCCGCCCGACCCGGTCGAGGTCGGCCGCACCAACGAAAGCCTGCCCCGCGCGGCGATGGAAATCGCCCGGCGCGCCAATCACGACCTGCCCCCGGACGAGGGTCGCAACCTGCGCCAGTATCTGCTGAACTGCCGCGAGCACGTCACGCCGGTTCCCAACAAGGAGGTCGAAATGTTCGGCGCCGATCTGCGGGCGAAGCTGTTCGAGGGTTTCGCACCGATCCACGCCTGGCTGTCCGAACAGACCGGACAGGACGCCTTCTTCCCCGACATCGACGACATGACCCGGGTCCGGCCGGTTCCCGAGGCGGAGGCCACCGCCGACCTGCTGGCCCAGATCGACCCCGCCACCCTGCCCAGTGACGCGCTGCGCAGCTTCATCGCCGGGCTGCAGCGCGCCCCGGCCAGCTGACGCCCCCCGCCCCCCTTTCGGAAAGCCCTTTCATCATGATCACGCTTCAGAATTTCATCTTTCCCGACCCCGAGATCTGCACCGAGTATGATCTCTATTTCCATCCAGCGGGCGACATGGGCTTTTCCCAGCATGACGGGTCGATGTGGCTTGGTCAGGGCAGCGTGGCCCGGCTGGACACCTATTTCAACCTGCTCAACCTCGGCAAATGGCATGCCGCCTGCACGCTGGACGGGCTCTGGGCCGAGATCCGCGGCACCGGCCGGGTGGAAATCCGCGTCTTCCAGGCAATTCCCGAGCAATCCTGGGAAATCCTCTATTGCGAGGTGGTCACGCTGAGCGCCGGAGAGCCGCATCTGGCGGACCTGTCCCATTACTCCGAACGCTCTGCCAAGGGGCTGGTCTATGTCGAGGTCAAGGCGCTGGACGAAACCGGTGCCACGCTGACCGGCGGGCGCTTTGCCACCGCCGAAACCAGCCTGCCCGCCCCCCTGCCCCGGCTGGCGGTCTCGATCACCACCTTCAAGCGCGAGAAGCAGGTGCGTCAGACGGTGGTCCGGCTGGAAGACTTCCTGAACGGGTTCGAGTTCGGCGACCAGATCCAGGTGCAGGTGGTCGACAACGGCCAGAGCGCCGGGATCGAAGCCTCCGACAAGGTGAAGCCGATTGCCAACCCCAACTACGGCGGTGCCGGCGGCTTTGCCCGCGGTCTGCTGGAGGCCGAAAAATCTGGGTTCAGCCATTGCCTGTTCATGGATGACGACGCCGCCTTCCACATGGAGAACATCGCCCGCACCTATGTGTTCCTGGCACTGGCGCGCGATCCCAAGACCGCCGTCGCCGGGGCGATGATCAACAACACCCACAAATGGGCGGTCTGGGAAAACGGCGCCTGGTTCGACGGCTCCTGTCACCCGCTCTATTGCGGGACCGACCTGCGCAACCGCGACGCGGTCTTCGACATGGAGTTGAAATCCGCCCGCAAACCGCCGAAAACCTTCTACGGCGGCTGGTGGTTCTTCGCCTTCACCATCGCCGAGGTCAAACACCACCCCTTCCCCTTCTTCGTGCGCGGCGACGACATCAGCTTTTCGCTGATGAACGATTTTCGCATCTCCACGCTGAACGGCGTGGTCTCCTTCCAGGACGATTTCTCGGAAAAGGAAAGCGCGCAGACGCTCTACCTCGACCTGCGCAACCACCTGATCCACCACCTGGTCTCAGAGGACCTGGCACGCAGCCCGCTGGGCACCGCCAAGGTCGCGATCCGCTTCATCATGCGCAGCCTGCTGCGGTTCCACTACGAAAGCGCCCGGGCGCAGTTGCTGTCCTGGCAGGACGTGATGGAGGGACCCGGCTTTTTCGACGAGAACATCGACATGGCGGCCCGCCGCGCCGCCATCAAGGACATGATGCAGACCGAGGTCTGGCAGGAGATCGACCCCAACGAGCTGACCGAGCGGCGCAAGAAGACTCTGAAGCCCCGGCACAAGCTGGAACGGCTGGGAAAATATACCCTGAACGGACATCTGGTGCCATTTTCGGCCCGCAGATGGGATCGTATCGTGCTGGGCATCGGCGAGCGCGGGATTGTCTTTCCCGCCTTCGGGGCGGCGCAAGTCACCTATCTCAACACCGCACGCGACAAAAGCTACACGGTGCGCCAGTCGAAGCGGGAATTCTTCGCGCTCTGCTGGCAGATGACCAGGACCCTGGTCCGCTTCCTGCGCGACTACGGTCAGATCAAATCCGCCTACCGCGACGGCTACGAGGAACTGACCGCAAAGGACTACTGGCAGAAAAAGCTGGCCTGAACCGATCTCACGCCGCCATGATCGCCTCATGCATGGCGATGGCCTCCTCGAGGTCATCGAAATACTGCATCTGGCCGTTCTCCAGCACGATGCCCGCGTCGCAGTATTGCCGGACCTGACCCATCGAGTGGTTGACCATGATCGCGCTGGAGGTCTTCATCCGCTCGGCAAAGACCGCGCGGCTCTTGCGCTTGAAGGCGGCGTCGCCCACCGCGGTCACCTCGTCGACCAGGTAGGTGTCGAAATGGATTCCCATCGAGGCGCCGAAGGTCAGCCGCGAGCGCATGCCGGAGGAATAGCTGCGCACCGGCATGTCGAAATATTTTCCCAGTTCGGCGAAATCCTCGACGAAAGCGATCAGCCCGTCGGTATCCACTCCGTAGATCCGGGCGATGAAGCGCACGTTCTGCGCCCCGGTCAGCTCGCCGTGGAACGAGCCACCGAAGCCCACCGGCCAGGAGATCGAGCCATCGGAGACGATGCGCCCCGAATCCGGGCGCATGGTGCCGGCGATCATTTCCAGAAGGGTCGACTTGCCCGCCCCGTTGCGGCCCAAGAGCGCCAGCGACTTGCCGGTGGGCAGGGTCAGGTTGAGATCGTCGATCACCACCTTGCGCTCGCCGCGCAGGTGAAAGCTCTTGGTCAGATGCTCGAAGCGGATCACCGGCGGTCCGTCCCGGATCGCCGGTAACCTGCGAATCCTTGTCTCATGCTCTCCCCCTGCCCCGTTCAGCTGCGGTCGCGGATCGAGTAATAGATCAGCGCGCCGATCGACCAGATCAGGACCAGGAACAGCCCGGCCAACCCGGCCAGGATGACGCGCTTGGGATACTCCGAGTCCTGCGCCAGGGTCGGCTTGATGTAGGTGGCCAGGTAGCGGCTCTGACGGGCGGCATCGTCGCGCGCCACCTGCAGCGCGGTCAGCGCCGCGCGATAGGTCTCCTCGGCATATTGCAGGTCCACGGTCAGACTCTCGAACTCGGCGATCAGGGTCGGATAATCCTCGCCCACCGCGCCGGTGTCGGTGTTATCGCTGGTGAAGGTCTGGCGCTCGATCCGGATGCGGTCGCGGATCACGTCGATGCGCTGCAACGCCTTGGTCAGCCGCGGGTCGGTGTCGCTGGTGGTGCCGCGCAGCAGGTCGTATTCGATCAGCGCCTCGGCGAGCTGCTGCTGGAGGTTGTTCATCACCCCCATGCGGCCCTGGATGTCGGCCGCCGGATCGACGATCCGGGTGCGGGTGCGGAACCGGGTCAGCGCCTCGCGCGCCTCCTTCAGCCGGGCGATGGCCTGGTCCAGGTCGTCGCGGGCATAGCGCATCGCATCCTCGCGCGCCTGGTTGTTCAGCGCGTTGATGCGGTCCTGGCTCTCGCGCAGGATGGCGCTGGTCACCGCGCGGGCGGTTTCCGGGTCAAAGGCCACGGCCTGCACCT
>Ga0209692_10001267_pt1 | contig 36498 bp, 33 predicted proteins | sample tdDd472_FD_187129 | JGI IMG/M metagenome (GOLD analysis project Ga0209692, IMG submission 187129) | Marine sediment microbial communities from the Atlantic coast under amendment with organic carbon and nitrate - tdDd47.2 (SPAdes)... | ecosystem: Environmental > Aquatic > Marine > Coastal >...
GGAATTTATATAACCTCTCCTGTAAAACGGCATATTTTTCCGATGATAACTGCTTCAAGAAAATAGAAGCCTTACGGTAAGAATATATTTTTGCTTTTTCTATTTTTTTAACAACATCAACTTTATCAATTTCCAGCAAATTACAAAAATCCAAGGTGTCAAAAGCTTTTACTTGACGAGGAATTATCATCACATCGTATACTGCTTGATTGTATACAAGTAATTTTCCATTTCTATCGTAGATTAAACCTCGTGCAGGAAACTGAGTGATTTGACGTTGAGAGTTATTTTCCGCTGATAATTTATAGGAATCATCAACAATCTGTAGGTTAAAAAGTTTAATAACAAATATTAGAACAACGAGAATAAAGATGCCACCAATTACATATATTCGGTTCGAGAAATTATTCATTTGCTATAGGTTGATCTATTTTTTAAACATTAAAAACTGAGAGGTAACAAGTAAGGTTAAAGAGAAAAAGCTACTAAAAATGATTCTCACCATTGTTTCACTAAAATTGGCAAACGAAAACGCTTCAATAATAAATAAAAATGAGTGATGTGCAACAACTAAAACCAATGCATATTTTAAAAACCATGCAAATCCATAATATGAAATTCCAGGATAGGTCCCAATTTCATATCCATCGCGTAAGGATAAATAATTCAACACATAAGGTCGAACATATCCCATAAATACACAGGCTGAAGCATGCATTCCCAATGTTCCCGAAAAAATATCAACACTGAATCCTAATAAAAATGATAAGGATAGCAAAAGCCAATTTGGGGTTTCAAAAGGAAGCAATAAAATAAATAATACATACATATATGGATTTAAAAATCCACTTACTTGTATGTTATTAAGTATTGCCACCTGAATTAGAACAAGTACAATAAACCTGATCGTATTTTTCAGAATAATGTTCATTCTACAACTCCTTCCTCAAGTTCTATTCTTTCCTCTTTCAATAAATCACCAATTACCTTTACATAGGAAAGACTCTTAAAGTCATTCGACAGTAGAACTTTAACTTCCTGGAAATTACTTCCCGAAGAAGTCAGTACTTCATCTATTATTCCCAATGTCAAACCTTCAGGAAACGTCGAAGAAAATCCACTGGTTACTATGGTATCTCCTTTTCGCACCTGTACATGAAAAGGAATATCCAATAAAAGTGCTTTTCGGTAGTCTTTTCCATCCCAGCTCAATGAGCCAAAATAGTCGTTCTTCTTAATTTTAGCCGATATTTTTATCCTGCTATTTAATAAAGAAATAACCGAAGAATAATTTTCAGATACACTTTTTACAACTCCAACAACTCCATTAGCAGTAACAACTCCCATATCAGATTCAATTCCATGAATCCGACCTTTATTAAGTGTAATATAATTCAATTGTTTATTTACAGAGTTATTAATGATTTTAGCAGTACGATAAATATATTGCTGACGATACAATGTATCCGAATACATAAAAGAAGAATCAACAGATGATTTAAATGAAGATCCTAACAAATTATTCAATTTCGCATTCTCTCTGCTTAATTCCTCGTTTGTTTTTGCCAGTGACAAATAATCAGTAACAGATGATACTTTTTCGTAAATACCACCACTAATAGAATTACTTGAATTCAGGAATTGAGATTTTTGATAGTTATTGTAGTTAACCAACAATAACAAACAAAATAATTCGAACACAATAAATAAAATCGTAAAATGAAATCGTACGATAAAATGTAACAGATTCTTCATTCGAAAATCAATTCCTTTAAACTTATAAAAGTTTCACTCCTGATTATCTTCTCAGGAATGAAAACTTATCTACATTTTTTAGAGCAATACCAGTACCACGTGCAACCGCTCTTAACGGATCTTCAGCAATATGGAATGGTATATTAATTTTATCGGTCAATCGTTTATCTAAACCACGAAGTAAAGCTCCACCACCAGCAAGATAAATACCTCTGTTCACAATATCAGCATACAATTCAGGAGGCGTTTGCTCCAATGCACTTAAAATTGCAATCTCAATTTTAGAAATCGATTTTTCAAGGCAGTGTGCAATTTCCTGGTATGAAACAGGCACTTCAATTGGAAGAGCTGTCATTTGATTCGGTCCCTGAACACGAAAATCTGTTGGAGGTTCTTCAAGCTCTGACAAAGCAGAACCAACATGAATCTTAATTTCCTCAGCTGTTCTTTCTCCAATTTTAATATTGTGTTGATGACGCATGTACTCTTGAATATCAATAGTTAAATCATCACCCGCAATACGAATCGATTTGTTGGTAACAATACCTCCAAGCGAAATCACCGCAATTTCAGTAGTACCACCACCTATATCAACCACCATGTTACCTTCTGGTGCTTCAACATCAATACCAATACCGATAGCTGCAGCCATTGGCTCATAAATCATATACACATCACGACCACCAGCGTGTTCCGATGAATCACGAACTGCACGCATTTCAACCTCGGTACTACCCGATGGAATACACACAACAATTCTTAACGAAGGAGGAAATAAGCGAGGTTTCTTATTGATCATTTTGATCATCCCGCGAATCATTTGCTCAGCCGCATTAAAGTCGGCAATCACCCCATCCCTTAAAGGACGAATGGTTTTCAAATCTTCGTGAGTTTTACCTTGCATTTGACGAGCTTTCTCGCCTATCGCAACCATTTTCTCGGTGCGGCGGTCTAGAGCTACTATCGATGGTTCATCTACTACAATTTTATCATTGCTGATAATAATTGTGTTAGCTGTACCTAAATCGATGGCAATCTCCTGTGTTAAAAATGAAAAAAATCCCATATGGTAGCTGTATCTCTGTTATCTTATTTAAAAATGCCAATTCGGATATGAAAAGTACTTCTCATATCCGAACAAGGCAAATATTTTAGTGTTTAAAATGTCTCATTCCTGTAAATACCATAGCAATTCCAAACTTATTAGCCGCTTCAATAGAATCTTTATCTCTTATCGAACCTCCTGGCTGAATAATAGCAGTAACTCCTGCTGCATGTGCTGCTTCAACACAATCTGAAAATGGGAAGAATGCATCAGAAGCTAAAACACTTCCTTTAATTCTATCTCCACCTTGTCGGATTGCATTTTCCAACGCCCAAATACGACTTACTTGTCCTGGACCAACACCCGTTGATGTTTTGTCTTTTGCTAAGGCAATTCCATTTGATTTTGCATGCTTAACTGTTTTCCACGCAAACATTAAATCTTCCATTTCTCTTTCAGTAGGTTTTCTATCCGTAACAACCTCAAGATCTCCTCCAATTAATTCCTTATCCATCTCCTGAATCAAGAATCCACCTAAAACGGTTTTTCCTTTAAAAAATGAATAATCTGATTTCAAGATTTCTGGCAACTCCAATAATCTTAAATTCTTTTTCTTAGTTAATATTTCCAGCGCTTCCTTACTAAACGAAGGAGCAACAATAACTTCTAAGAAAATACCACTCATTATTTCGGCTGTAGCCTTATCTATTTCGCGATTGGCAGCAACGATTCCGCCAAAAATTGATACCGGATCAGCATCGTAAGCTCTTTGAAAAGCTACAGAAATAGTATCTCCACTACCAATACCACAAGGATTGGCATGCTTTGTTGCTACAATTGTAGGCTCATCAAACTCTTTTAAAGCTTCTAATGCTCCATCGGTGTCGCCAATATTGTTATACGATAATTCCTTACCGTGAATTTTATTTGCAGCAGTTAATGTTCCTTCTGTCTCTTGAATTTGAGTATAGAAGGTTGCATTCTGATGCGGGTTCTCTCCATAACGAAGATCTTGTTTCTTTTCGTATGTGAGCGTTAAAGTCTTTGGTGATTTTACATTCAACTTTTTGTTGAAGTATCCTGAAATTAACGCATCGTAATGTGCTGTATGTTCGAATACCTTTGCTGCTAAATACTCTTTCGTTTCAAAACTTGTATCACCTGATTCTTTTAACTCTTCAATTACTTTCGTGTAATCTTCAGGATCTGTAATTACAGATACAAAATTGTAATTCTTAGCAGCAGCTCTCAACATAGTTGGACCACCTATATCAATATTCTCAACAATATCTTCGTGACTTGATTTAGGGTTTAAAACAGTTTCCTTAAACGGATAAAGGTTACAAACCACAATATCGATAGGATCGATTCCCAACTCAGCCATTTGCTTTTGATGCATTTCATTATCGCGAATAGCCAGAATCCCACCTTCAACATGAGGATGTATTGTTTTTAAACGACCATCAAAACATTCTGGAAATTGAGTTAAGTCAGAAATATCCATAACCGGTATTCCTTCAGCTTTAAATTTAGCAGAAGTTCCACCAGTAGAAATAATTTCCCACCCTAAACTTGTTAATTCTCTAGCAAATTCAACTACGTTTGTTTTATCAAACACACTGATAAGCGCTCTCTTCATGATTCTTTTTTTTGGAGGTATTTTATAAAATGGTATAATTTAATTTTTCTTGCGAAAAACTATCTCGGCTCATCGGTTTTGCAAATCATTCATTTATAATAATTTACGAGACATCTGAAAACCTCCTGCAAAGTTAAGAAAAACCTAAAAAAATCCGACCTGTGATATTACTTTTTGTTCAACTTTTTATTAGGCACAAAAAATAATGAAACTCCTTAATCAAAACATCAATTTAGATCTACGAACCAATGCACTTCAACAAAATAATTAATTCTATAAAACACCATAAAAATAGGCGCCAATTGTCAGATAGATTAACAAACCAACGATATCATTTAATGTTGTAATAAATGGACCTGTTGCCAAAGCCGGATCAACTTTTGCCCTATTTAGCATTAGTGGAATAATAGTTCCTGCAATTGCAGCGAATATGATTACGGCAAAAAGAGCAATAGAAACTGTCATTGTTAAAGCCATAGAATCCCCAACAAAATAATTCCATAAAAACAACAATGATGAACAGGTTAACCCATTAATAAGTGCTCCTCCTAATTCCCTTAACAATCTACTAAAAGTACTCTCGAAACCCAATGAATTATTCGCAATACCCTGTACTATAATTGCAGATGATTGTACTCCTACATTACCAGCCATTGCAGTAATTAGAGGAATGAAAAATGCCAATGCTGGTGTAGCATCTAGCTCTTTTTCTCGAATGGAAATAACCATAGCTGCAAAAATACCACCTACTAATCCAATTAATAACCAAGGAAGACGGGCTCTGGTCTGTAACCAAATGGAGTCGCTTGCTTCGATATCCTCGGCAAGACCCGAAGCCATTTGATAATCTTTCTCTGCCTCTTCACGAATTACATCAACAACATCATCAATGGTAATTCGTCCCATTAAACGTCCAATACTATCTACAACTGGTATAGCTACCAAGTCATACTTCTCCATAATTAAAGCAACCTCTTCATCCTTTTCATCGGTATGAACAGCCATTGCATCGGGTTGATAAATATTACTGATTTTAGCAGATGTAGAACTCAATATCATTTTTTTCAATGATAAGGTTCCCTTCAAAACATTATCATCATCAACTACATATACGTAATATATTTCGTCAATATCTTCAGCCTGACGACTTAATTCTCGTAAACATGTTAAAACTGTCCAGTTCTCGTTTACAATCACAAGTTCTTTCGCCATTAAACCACCAGCAGTATCTTCGTCATAATGCAACAAATCAACAATATCACCAGCTTGTTCAATATTTTCAATATGAGATAATATCTCCTCTTGTTGTTCTTCTGACAATCCTCCAATTACATCGGCAGCATCATCAGAATCCATTTTATCGATAAACTTCTTGGCAATAACTTCAACAGGTAAAGATTTTAAGAATCGTTCTCGATCATCATCTTCCAATTCTGCTAAAACATCAGCAGCAGTATCACCATCTAGTAAAAGGTATAGGAATTTTGCCTCATTTATGCTTAACTCATCATAAATTTCAGCTATATCTGCAGGATGCAATTCTTCCATTAAACCAATTGCCTCTGCTTCATTCTTTTCTTCGATAACTTCTTTTAAATTATCGATATATTCGCGAGTCAATTCAAATTGCATAACAATAAATTTTAAGTATAATTTTTATTCTCTTAGTTGTGTATTCAGTAATTCCTGCACTTTCAAAGTTAGATATACAAACTCTTGAACACTTAATTGTTCTGGTCTTTTAGACATCAACTCATCATCAAGTTTTTGATCTCCTAAAACGGCTTTCAAGGAATTTCTTAAAGTTTTCCGGCGCTGATTAAAACCGGCTTTCACGACTCGAAAAAACAATTTTTCATCACATTCTAGATTTGAGGTTGTATTTCGTTTCATACGAATTACTGCAGATTTAACCTTGGGTGGTGGATCAAAAACATTTTCACTGACGGTAAACAAATATTCAATATCGTAAAATGCCTGCATCAATACACTTAATATACCAAATGTTTTATTGCCTGGTACTGCACTCATTCTCTCAGCAACTTCTTTTTGGATCATCCCGACTACTTCAGGAATTTGATCGCGATGCTCTAAAACCTTAAAAAAGATTTGCGATGAAATATTATATGGAAAATTACCAATTACGGCAAATGGCTCTTTAAATAATGATTTTAAATCATACTTTAAAAAATCTTCTCCAATAATTCGATCCGACAACTGAGGAAAATTTTCTTTCAAGTAAGCTACTGATTCAGTATCAATTTCAACAACATGGGTCTCAAAATTATCATTCTGCAGAAGGTATTGTGTTAATACGCCCATACCTGGACCAATTTCAAGAACTTTTGAAACATTAGTAGCTTCCATCCCTGCAACAATTTTTTTTGCAATATTTAGGTCTCTCAAAAAGTGTTGTCCCAGATTCTTTTTAGCTCTAACGTATCCCATATCTTAATTTATTAATTTTTTCACCTCTCTCTTCGATTAACAAAAGTTAAAAACAGAAGCTTTTCAAAGGAGATTACAAACATTTACTTATTTTTGTAGCTTATATTTATTGCTCGGCAAAATTAGGACTTAATACCGAATAAGCAGGTATTCATGCCGAAAAATTAACCACCGTTAGTTTTTTCTATTAAAATTCTAACATTAAAAATATTAAAATTGAAGAAAAAGCTCGCTAATACTATAAAATTTTTAATCTTCTTTTCAATTAGCTCCGTTCTATTTTGGTTGGTTTATCGCGATCAAAATATTGACGATATTTTAGTTTCAATCAAAAGTGCAAATTTCTATTGGATACTACTGTCTTTATTTTTTGGTTTACTCAGTCATATTAGCAGAACAATTCGCTGGAATTTATTAATTGAACCATTAGGAAAAAAACCAAGAACTGTAAATACATTTTTGGCTGTTATGGTTGGCTATTTTGCCAATTTAGCTTTGCCTCGTATGGGAGAAATTTCACGATGTGGCATCATTAGCAAATATGAAGATATTTCTTTTTCAAAATTGGTTGGAACTGTGGTACTAGAGCGTGTTCTTGATATCATTATGCTATTTGTATTCTTATTAATTGCCTTATCTACTCAATTTTCAGTTATCTCTGATTTTTTTAGCCAAAATCCGAAAGTAAGCGAAAAACTTTCTAATGTATTTGCTTCAGCATACACTTTATATATCATTATTGGAATTAGCTTTTTAATTTGGTTATTGAGAAAGAAATTTAAGCACACTAGCTTTTTCCAAAAGATAGATAAAACTCTAAAGAGCTTCATGGATGGTTTTCGTACTATCAAAAAAATTGAAAATAAGTGGCCATTTGTTCTACATACCGTATTCATATGGATTATGTACTACTTAATGACATACATTTGTTTCTTTAGTTTTGGATTTACATCAAACTTACCAGCATTGGCAGGATTAACTGTATTTGTGATGAGTGCCTTTGGAATGGTTGCTCCGGTACAGGGAGGATTTGGTGCATGGCATTTTATGGTTATTGGAACACTTTTGGTCTATTTACCAGGAGTTACCAACATTGAGAATCTATCAAAGAGTTTTGCTCTTGTTGTTCATGGAGCACAAACTGCAATGATAATTATTGTTGGTGCTTTATCTGTAATTGCACTTCCTATTGCCAATAGAAACCATATCGTAAAAAACAAAGCTCAAGCCTGAAATGGAAACACAATTTCAAATAATCGAGGTTGCTGATGATAAAACTCGAAAAGAGTTTCTTGAACTTCCGGTAAAACTCTATAAAAGTGATACGAATTGGGTTCGTCCTCTAGATTTTGAAATAGAGAATATTTTTGATCCGAAAGAAAATAAAATGTTTCAACACGGAGAGTGTTCTCGATGGATCATTACCAATGGCAGTAACAAAACAATTGGTCGTGTAGCTGCTTTTATCAATCACAAATCGAAAGATGCGAACGACCAACTTACTGGTGGAATGGGTTTTTTCGAATGCATCAACGACAAAAAAGCTGCTTTTGCAATATTTGATCATTGTAAAAAATGGTTAGAAGAGAGAAACATTGAAGCTATGGATGGTCCCATTAATTTTGGCGAAAGACACCAATGGTGGGGACTTCATGTTGAAGGAGATCATAAGCCAGTTTACAATATGCCCTATCATAAAGCATATTATAGGGATTTTTTTGAAGATTATGGTTTTGAAATCTATTTCAAGCAATTCACTTATAAAACTTATTTTTCGCCCGATAGCTTAAGTGACATCATCAAATGGAAAGCGGAGCGATTAAAAGCCAATCCTGACTATTCTGTTTCTCATTTTAATTCAAAAAATTCTAATAAATTCATTAAGGATTTTGTTCATATTTACAATGAGGCCTGGGTTAAAGAAATACCTGGAATTGACGGCATCACCGAATCTCAAACCCAAACATTGTTTGAATCATTAAAACCTATCATGCATGACAGACTCTTGTGGTTTGCCTATCACAAAGGTGAGCCTATTGGTTTTTTTATCATGATTCAAGATTTAAACGAATATTTAAAACACCTAAATGGCAGAATAAATCTATACGGCAAACTAAGGTTTTTATACTATAAATATTTTCAAAAGAATAAAAATGCTATCGGACTTATTTTTGGAGTAGTACCAGAATACCAAAAAAGAGGTATTGAGGCCGCAATGATTTATGAGTTTTCACAATCTGGCTACAATTCAAATTTCCCTTTTAAAACTCTAGAAATGAATTGGATTGGAGATTTTAATCCTAGAATGAGCCACCTGATGAAACACATTGGTGCAGAAATTTACAAAACACACCACACCTATCGAATACTTTTCGATAAAAACAAAAAATTTAAAAGATCTGAGATCATAAAATAAAAAAAAGGTTGCTTGCAGGCAACCTTTTTTAAAATTGATATATCTATTCAAATTTACAATCCATTCTCCGAATGAAAAAGAATTCTCATTAATCGAATATCTTCTTCTGAGTAATCTTCCTCTCCAAGCTCATCAAGTGCCTCTTCGATACAATCAGTTTCAGCTTCATGAAAATAATCCAATATTTCATCCTGCTTATCTTCATCAATCACCTCCTCAACATAGTAATCCAAACTAAGTTTAGTTCCGGAATAAACAATTGCTTCCATTTCTTTCAGCAAATCTTCGTATTCCATTCCTTTAGCCTCTGCAATATCTTCCAAATCCATCTTTCTATCAATACTCTGGATGATATAAACTTTAAATTTTGATTTATCAGCTACAGAACGGACAACCATATCCTGTGGTCTTTCAATTTCATTCTCTTCAACATGCTTAGTGATTAGCCCAACGAAATCTTTACCAAATCGCTTGGCCTTACCTGCTCCCACACCTTGTATATGTCCTAATTCCTCTATAGAAGTAGGATAGTGAATTGCCATCTCTTCTAATGATGGGTCCTGAAAAACAACATATGGAGGAACATTTTTAAGTTTAGCTACTCTTTTTCTTAAATCTTTCAACATCGAAAGCAAAGCATTATCCACTGCAGCTGTTCCACCTCCTTTTGGAGCTTCAGCATCTACACCTTCAAAATCATGATCATCGGTAAGCATAAAAGGATATGGTTTTTCTAAAAATGCATGTCCTTCAGGACGAATTTTTATTACCCCATATTGCTCAATATCCTTCTCTATAAAAGAATTAATTAAAGCTCTTCGAAATACCATATTCCAAAAATGTTGATCCCTCTCTTCGCCAGCTCCATACAACTCTAATAAATCGTGTTTGTATGATTTAATGGCCGAATTTTGTGAGCCGATTAATATATTCACAAGATGATCAACCTTAAAGCGCTCTTTAACCGCCTTAACCAATTGCAGAGCTTTTACAACAAACTCTTCTCCCTGAAATTCTTTCTTAGGATGCAAACAATTGTCGCAATTTCCACAATTTTCCTGCGTATGTTTTTCACCAAAATAATGCAATAAAACAGTTCTTCGGCAAACTGCCGTCTCGGCAAAAGAAACCGTTTCCATCAACAATTGCTTACCAATTTCTTGTTCTGCAACGGGCTTTCCCTGCATAAACTTTTCCAGCTTCTGAATATCTTTATAACTATAGAATGTCAAACATCTTCCCTCTCCACCATCTCTTCCGGCACGTCCGGTTTCCTGATAATATCCTTCAAGACTCTTCGGAATATCGTAGTGAATTACAAAGCGCACATCGGGTTTATCAATACCCATCCCAAAAGCAATAGTAGCAACTACTACATCCACATCTTCCATCAAAAATTTATCCTGATTTCCAGATCTGGTAGACGAATCCATTCCCGCATGGTAAGGGACTGCCTTTATACCATTAACCTGTAAGGTTTCGGCAAGTTCTTCTACTTTCTTTCTGCTCAAACAATAGATTATTCCAGATTTCCCTTGATTTCCCTTAATGAATTTAATAATCTCCTTAGTTGCATTTACTTTAGGAAGTACTTCATAATAAAGGTTTGGACGATTAAAAGATGATTTATAAACCGTTGCTTCCAACATACCCAAATTCTTTTGAATATCATGCTGAACTTTAGGTGTAGCTGTTGCCGTTAACGCAATAATAGGAGCTGCACCAATCTCATTAACAATTGGTCGAATTTTTCTATACTCAGGTCTAAAATCATGCCCCCATTCCGAAATACAGTGAGCTTCATCAACAGCATAAAATGAAATCTTGACCTGCTTTAAGAATTCAATATTGCTCTCTTTGGTTAAAGACTCGGGTGCCACATACAAAAGTTTTGTACGCCCTTCAATAACATCTTCTTTTACTTTTAAAGTAGCTGATTTTGATAAAGATGAATTCAGAAAGTGTGCAATCCCATCATCTTCACCAAAATTTCTCATAGCATCAACCTGATTCTTCATCAATGCGATAAGAGGTGAGATAACGATTGCGGTACCTTCCAAAATTAACGATGGCAACTGATAGCAAAGAGATTTCCCTCCACCTGTTGGCATCAAAACAAATGTATCATTCCCATCTAATATATTTTGAATTACAGATTCCTGACTCCCCTTAAAATTCTCGAATCCAAAATACTTCTTTAAATTAGCTGATAATTCAAAGTCCTTTCCCATACTTTTATTGATATACTTTCCTAAAATTGATATGCGGTCCGCTAAATTAATACAATATTAGTGACCTAAAACTTTAAATGATGAATTTTACCTCACCATCAATCCCCGAATTACAAAAATTAGATACTTTTGTATTTTAAATTTAGATAAACACTTGTACAAATCAAAACATTCGAAGCTTTTAACAGATTTTAACCAAGTCTTGCTATCCGAAGTTTCTGAGTTTGATTAATTTTGTAACAACAATAAAATTAACACATTTTGAAGTCTACGAACGATATAAAACAGATTGCAATACAAACAATCGAAGAGGAAGCAAAATCCATTCATCAATTAAAAGAATACATTGACGGAGATTTTGTTAAAACTGTTGAGTTAATCTTAAACAGCAATGGAAGAGTTGTTTTAACAGGAATTGGCAAAAGTGCAAACATTGCGAATAAAATTGTAGCAACATTAAATTCAACAGGAACACCTGCTCTATTTATGCATGCTGCCGACGCAATTCACGGGGATTTAGGTATGATTCGACCTGATGATATGGTGATTTGCATCTCAAAAAGTGGAAATACTCCAGAAATCAAAGTTTTGGTACCACTCATCAAAAACATGGGAAATAAACTTATTGCAATGGTCTCAGGATTGGATTCATTTTTGGCGAAACAAGCCGATTTTGTATTAAAAGCAGTAGTGGAAAAAGAAGCATGCCCAAATAACCTTGCTCCTACCAACTCCACAACAGCACAACTGGTAATTGGAGACGCTCTTGCTGTATCTCTTCTAGAGTGCAGACAATTTACAGGACAAGATTTTGCAAAATACCATCCTGGTGGCGCTCTCGGCAAAAAATTATATCTACGTGTAAGTGATTTAGTATCGAAGGATAATCCTCCAAAGGTTTCTATTGATGAAAATATCAGACCAATTATTCTTGAAATTTCATCGAAAAGAATGGGTTCAACTGCTGTAGTTAATTCTGATAATGATTTATTAGGTATTATTACTGATGGTGATTTAAGAAGAATGCTGGAGAAAAACGAAGATGTGAGTCACCTTACGGCTAAAGATATTATGACATCAAATCCAAAGACTACCAGTTCTGATGTTTTAGCAATAAATGCATTCCAACTAATGGAAAAATACAACATCACACAATTGGCAGTTGTTGATGAAGGTAAATATATTGGTATGGTTCATCTACATGATATTTTAAAAGAAGGAATTGTTTAATATATTTGCTTTACAAAAAAATCAACTATGTCAGAAAATGAAAAGTCAAAAGAAGAAAACCAAATGAGTTTTCTTGAACATCTTGAAGAATTGCGTTGGCATTTAATGCGTTCTGTTATTGCAGTAATGGTATTTGCAATTGCGGCTTTTGTGTTTTACGATTTCATTTTCAATTATTTGATTTTAGCACCAAAAAATCCAGACTTCTTCACCAATACCATGTTTGCAAAACTAGCAGATATCACTGGTGTAGAAGCCTTAAAAATTAACACAAAACCTTTTCAGGTTATCAATATTAATATGGCAGGACAATTTGCCACGCACATTAGTGTTTCTCTTGTTGCGGGTATAATTGCAAGTTTTCCATATATATTCTACGAGTTTTGGTGCTTCATTAAACCCGCACTTTACTCAAACGAAAAGAAACACGCTCGCGGATCTATATTTTACACCAGTTTTTTATTCGCACTGGGTGTTCTCTTTGGCTATTATGTAATTACCCCACTATCCGTTCACTTCCTAGGATCTTACAGCGTAAGTGACCAGGTTATGAATCAGATAAACCTAAAATCCTACATCTCATCCGTAACTTCAATTGTCTTGGCAAGTGGAGTTATTTTCGAGCTACCTGTACTAATTTTCTTTTTAAGTAAAATAGGCTTGGTATCTCCTGAATTTTTAAGAAAATACAGAAAACATTCTGTTGTAATGATTTTAATTTTGTCAGCTATTATTACACCTCCTGATATATTCAGCCAGGTGCTGGTTTGCATGCCACTAATGTTGCTATACGAGATTGGAATTAGAATTTCAAAGCGTGTTCAAAAAAATCAAGAAGCCGCTCTGGAATAAACTTTTACACAGAAAAATTGTATAACATTTGATAAAATTGTCCGGTAGCTTGCCTATTGGACTATTATACTATAATCATGATGCAGGTAAAAAAAGTTTTTTTCTTTTTAACAATTCTCTTATTGTCAATACAATTTGCTGCTATTGGACAATCTACGAAAATTAGAGGTGTTATTGTCGATTCAAAAACAAATCAGCCATTACCTTTTGTAAATATTGCCTTTAAAGGAACAACCATAGGTACAACCTCAGATTTTGATGGAAATTATTTTCTGGAAACCAGAACTCCATCAGATACATTGCATGTTTCCTTTGTTGGCTACAAAGAACAAGCTTTTAAAATACAAAAAGGTAAATTTCAAACCTTGAATGTAAAATTAGAATCTGAAACTTTCGATTTACAAGAGGTTATTGTTGTTCCAGGAGAAAATCCAGCTCACGTTTTACTACGAAAGATAATTGCAAAAAAGGATAAAAATGATCCTTCTAGATTTAACTCTTATCAGGCTGAGACCTACACAAAAATGGAAATGGACTTGAACAACATCAAAGATGATTTCAAGGACAAGAAAATTATGCGTCAATTCCAATTTGTGTTTGATTACATGGATACCTCCGTTATTACAGGGAAAGCTTATTTACCAGTATTCATAACTGAATCCTTATCAGACTATTACTATCAAGATAAACCAAGAGTTGAGCGAGAAATCATAAAGGCATCTCAAATGTCTGGAATTCAAGACAATGCAAGTCTTGCTCAATTCACCGGTCAATTACATCAAAATATCAACATTTACGACAACTTCATCGATCTATTTAATATGGGATTCGTTAGTCCAATTGCCGATGGAGGTTTAAGATATTACAAATACTATTTAACAGATAGTGCCTACAGAGATGGTAATTGGTGTTATCACATGTCATTTAAGCCTAAAAGAAAACAAGAACCAACCTTTGTTGGCGATTTTTGGGTTGCCGACACAACTTTTGCAATTCAGAATATGCAAATGCGTATTGCCAAAGGTGTTAATTTAAACTGGGTAAAAGATTTAGTAAGCAATAACGAATACCAAAAACTTAATGATACAACTTGGTTTCTAAAAAAACAAAACCTATTTGTAGACTTCATGTTATCCGAGAAAGATTCCACTAAACAAATGGGATTCTTTGGAAGAAAAACCATATCCTACAAGGATGTAAAAGTAAATGTTCCTATTCAGGATGAAATCATTAAACTTGATAACAATGTAATTGTTAATGACGATGCTCTCGTACAACCCAAAGAATATTGGGATGATGCAAGACCTTTTAAATTATCGGAAAGAGAATCGGGCATATATTCCATGGTAGATTCCATACAAAATGTTCCTCTTTATAAAAACATTGTTGATATCGTTACAACGTTCATTACTGGATACTACGTAAAAGGTAAATTCGAATATGGTCCGTATTACAAACTTTACAGTTTCAACGAAATAGAAGGAAACAGATTCATGTTTGGTGGTAGAACATCGAACGATTTCAGTACTAAAATAATGTTGAATGGTCATCTAGCCTACGGAACAAAAGATGAGAAACTGAAATATGGACTTGGTTTCCTTTACATGATTAACAAATTACCTCGAGAAACTTTTGGGGCACAATACAAGCACGATATTCACCAACTTGGTAAAAGTCCTAATGCTTTTACAGAAGGTAACATTTTGGCTTCTTTACTTAAGAGAAATCCAAACAATAAACTCACAATGTTGAACCAACTGGAAACTCATTACGAAAAGGAATGGTTTCAAGGTTTTTCAAACACATTAAAATTTAGATATCGTGATATAAAACCAACAGAATTTGTTCCATTTTTAGATCCGATTGGTAATCCGGTTTCAAGAATTAAAACATCAGAATTAGAGTTAAGAACTCGATGGACTAAGAATGAGAAAGTAGTAATGGGCGAATTCGAAAGAGTTCATTTAGGCGGACCTGTTCCGATTATCAACTTATATCTAACAATGGGAATGAAAAATGTATTGGGTTCAGATTACGATTATCAAAAAATTGATTTAAGCATAGAACATACTTTTGAACTTCCTCCACTTGGGAATTTATATTTTTTGGCATCTGCAGGAAAACTTTTCGGTAAAGTTCCATATCCTCTACTTTCTCTACACGAAGGAAATGAGACTTATGCTTTCGATCCCTATGCATTCAATATGATGAATTACTACGAATTTGCAAGTGATCAGTACGCAAGTTTATTTGTGGAGCATCATTTCAATGGTCTAATTCTAAATAAAATTCCATTATTCAGGAAATTAAAATGGAGAACCGTAGTTTCAGGTAAAGGATTAATTGGGAGCTTGAGTGATAAAAACAATGGTTCACTAGCCAATTCAGACGCTAAAATGTTATTTCCTCAGGGACTTTCCGATGTGAGTGAACCTTATTTTGAAGCAAGTGTTGGTATCGAAAATATTTTCAAATTTATTCGAATTGATGCCATGTGGAGATTAACCCATCTTGATGACAACCCTTATCAGGATTTTGAAGATTTTGGTATCCGAGCCATGCTACAAATCACATTCTAAGGATATCTTTTTTATATTTGCACAATTCCATCAGTTAAAACCAATTGGATTACGATGATATTAAGAGCTGAAAATTTAATTAAACGATACAAAAGCCGTACGGTTGTAAAAGGTGTTTCGGTAAATGTAAAACAAGGAGAAATTGTTGGTTTACTTGGTCCTAATGGAGCTGGTAAAACAACTTCATTTTACATGATTGTTGGTCTAATTCAACCAAATGGAGGAAGAATTTATCTTGACGAAAGAGAAATTACAAACGAACCTGTTTACAAACGTGCTCAGTTAGGGGTAGGATATTTGGCTCAAGAAGCATCTGTTTTTCGAAAACTTAGTGTTGAAGACAACATTCGAGCGGTATTACAAATGTCTGATTTTTCAAAAGAATATCAAGAACAGCGATTAGAAGAGATGTTGAATGAATTCAGCCTACAGAAAATCCGCAAAAGTTTAGGTATTCAGTTATCAGGAGGAGAACGTCGACGCACCGAAATTGCCAGAGCGCTTTCCATTAAACCAAAATTTATACTTTTAGATGAGCCTTTTGCAGGAGTAGATCCTATTGCTGTAGAAGATATCCAAGACATTGTTCGCCATCTGAAAGATAAAAACATTGGAATTCTCATTACAGACCATAACGTTCAGGAAACACTTTCGATTACCGAAAGAGCATATCTTTTATTCGAAGGAAATATCTTAAAATCGGGTACTGCCGAAGAATTAGCTGCCGATGAAGATGTTAGAAGAGTATATTTAGGTAAGAACTTTGAGTTAAGAAAACCTGTCAAATAAGTTGTTTTCACCAACTTATAAAATCTCAAAATGAGTTGACAATTCTCTCTAATAATATTAGTTTGAAAAAATATTATTTTTTTTCTGATTGCTATTGCAAATATTAAAAAACAGCTCTATATTTGCACCGCAATTAACCCGCGGATGTGGCGTAATTGGTAGCCGCGCTAGACTTAGGATCTAGTGCCGTAAGGCGTGGGGGTTCGAGTCCCTTCATCCGCACTACAAAAAAAATAACCTTAAACCGCCCATACTTAGCGATACAAAATGTGTCGATGGTTGAGCGGTTTTTTTTTAATTAGTAAGGTTTTATCTTTTAATAGCTAAAAAATGAACATCACAAAAACCAACATTGATGATTTAAACGCTGTAATCAAATTACAGATTGTTAAAGAAGACTATGAAAGTCGTGTAAACGATGTTTTAAAAGACTATCGTAAAAAAGCAAATATCAATGGTTTCCGCCAAGGTAAAGTACCTATGGGTGTGATCAAGAAAATGTATGGTACTCCTGTTTTAGCTGACGAAATTAACAAAATTCTTAGTCAGGAGTTGATGAAGTACATTCGCGAAAATGATTTAAAAATCATGGGCGAGCCTCTTCCAAACGAAACTGAGCAAAAAGAAATCAACTGGGAAAAAGATACTGAATTCGAATTCGCTTTTGATATTGCTTTAACTCCAGAATACACTCTTAACCTAAGCAAAAGAGACAAAATTAATTTCTTCAAAATTAAGGTTGACGAAAAAATGATTGAGAATGGTGTTGAAATGCACGCTCGTCGTTTCGGGTCAAACGAACCAGTTGAAGCTGTTGAAGAAAAAGAGCTTTTGAAAGGTAATTATGCACAAGTTGACGCTGAAGGAAACCTTGTAGAAGGTGGAATTACTAGCGACGATGTTGCTATTTCTCTAGAATATATGGCTGATGAAGATTCTAAAAAGAAATTCATCGGCGCTAAAAAAGAGCAAGTAATTGTTTTCAACCCTGCTAAAGCATTTGCAAACAAAACTGATTTAGCTTCAATGCTAAATATCTCTAAAGAAGAAGCTGAAACTTTAGATGCTGACTTCCAATTCACAATTACTGAAATTAACAAATTTGTTAATGCAGAGTTGAACCAGGAGTTATTTGATAAAGTATTTGGTGAAGGAACGGTTTCTTCAATGGAAGAATTCCAAAATAAGATTAAAGAAGATATCGAGAAGCAATTGGTTAACGATAGCGACTATAAATTCTTAATCGATGCAAAAGAAAAATTAGTTAAGAAATCGAAAATGACTTTACCTGAAGCATTCTTGAAGCGTTGGATTGTTGCAACGAATAAAGAAATGACTGAAGAGCAAGTTGAAACAGATTTCTCAAACTATGTAAGCGATTTCAAATGGCAGTTAATTAAAAACAGATTAACTGAAGAGAATGAGTTGAAAGTTTCTGAAGAAGAAGTTACAGAATATGCAAAGCAACAAGCTTTAATGCAGTTCCAGCAATACGGAATGAATGATGTACCTGAAGAATACTTGAACAACTACGCTCAACAAATGATGCAAAATCAGGATGAGCAAAGAAAAATCTACGAGCGTAAGCTTGATGATAAGGTAGCTGAGTACTTGAAAGCAACTATCAAAATCGAAGAAAAAGAAGTATCTACTGAAGAATTCAACAAAATGTTTGAATAAGAGATAGAAGCTCTTAAAATAATCTAAAAACCACGCTTCACAAAGGCGTGGTTTTCTTTTTCCTCCTTTCGTAGGATTTTGTTAAGCCATTCTTTTCAAATGGAGAAATTTTAACTAATTTAGGTCTACGAAATATAAAATCATTCACCTATGGTACCAAAAGACGAATTTCAAAAATTTGCCACACAGCACATGGGCATCAATAGCCTTACTTTAGATAAATACACATCAATCAGTAACAGCTATATCTCTCCTACAATTATTGAGGAAAGACAGTTAAATGTTGCATCAATGGATGTTTTCTCTCGTCTGATGATGGATAGAATTATCTTTCTTGGTGTTCCGATTGATGATTACGTTGCCAATATTATTATGGCTCAGTTATTATTCCTTGAATCTACAGATCCATCAAAAGATATTCAGATTTATTTCAATTCTCCAGGAGGTTCTGTTCATGCAGGTTTAGGTATTTACGATACCATGCAATACATTAAATGTGATGTTGCAACAATTTGTACAGGTATGGCAGCTTCGATGGGAGCAGTTTTACTTACTGCAGGAACCAAAGGAAAACGTTCTGCATTAAAGCACTCTAGAGTTATGATTCACCAACCAATGGGTGGAGCACAAGGACAAGCTTCTGACATTGAAATTACAGCTCGTGAAATCTTAAAATTAAAGAAAGAATTATATACCATTATCGCAGATCACTCAGGAAATCCTTTCGAAAAAGTAGAAAAAGATTCGGATCGTGATTACTGGATGACAGCTACTGAAGCCAAAGAATATGGTATGATTGACGAAGTTCTTACAAGAGAGAAATAGTTAATCAATTAAAAATCAAACCGAACCTAATGCAGAGTTAATCGTAAAATCATTAACTTTGCATTTTTAGTACAATAAATTATACTCATGGATAAATGCTCGTTTTGCGGGAGAGAAAAGAAAGATACTAATCTTCTGATTGCAGGAATCAGTGGTCATATCTGCGACAGCTGTATTGACCAGGCTTACTCAATCGTTCAGGAAGAATTAAAAAATCGAACCGATCTTGACCTAAAAGAGATTCAACTTTTAAAACCGATAGAAATTAAAACTTTTCTTGATCAATATGTAATTGGTCAGGACGAAGCAAAAAAATATCTTTCCGTTGCAGTTTACAATCACTATAAAAGATTACTTCAGGAAAAAGATGACGAGGATATTGAGATTGAAAAATCAAATATCATTCTTGTTGGGGAAACAGGTACAGGTAAAACTCTTTTAGCAAGAACCATTGCTAAGATGTTGCATGTTCCTTTTACCATTGTTGATGCTACGGTATTGACTGAAGCTGGTTATGTAGGTGAAGATATTGAATCGATTTTAACAAGACTTCTTCAAGCTTCGGATTACGATGTTGAAGCGGCTGAAAAAGGAATCGTATTTATTGATGAGATTGACAAAATTGCTCGTAAAAGCGATAATCCTTCAATTACACGAGACGTATCAGGTGAAGGTGTTCAGCAAGGATTATTGAAACTTTTAGAAGGATCAATTGTGAATGTTCCACCTCAGGGAGGAAGAAAGCATCCTGATCAGAAAATGATTCCTGTTAACACAAAGAATATTCTTTTTGTATGTGGTGGCGCTTTTGATGGTATTCAAAGAAAGATTGCTCAACGAATGAATACTCAAGTTGTTGGATTTAATGCCAGCAAAGAGAAAGAACAGGTTGACCAGGAGAATTTCTTACAATACATTGCTCCTCAAGATTTAAAATCATTTGGATTGATTCCTGAAATTATTGGTCGTTTACCGGTATTAACTTACTTAGAGCCATTGAATAGAAATGCGCTAAGAAATATCTTAACCGAGCCTAAGAATTCAATTGTAAAACAATACACTAAGCTATTCAAGATTGATGATATCGATCTAGCATTTGAAGAGAGTGCTTTAGAGTATATTGTTGATAAAGCAGTAGAATTTAAATTAGGAGCACGTGGTTTACGCTCTATTTGTGAAGCTATTATGATGGATGCCATGTTTGAACTTCCTTCGGGAGAACAAAAACATATCTCTATTAATAAAAAATACGCAAGCGAGAAACTTGAAAAAGTAAATCTGAAACGCTTAAAAGTCGCATAAAAAAAGACCGGATTTAAATCCGGTCTTTTTTTTATAAGGTAAAATGTAAAGTTACATCCTGGGAATTTACAGATACATTTCCATTGCAATCATCAAAGGTATCTCCTCCTCCAAAATCAACATCACCTTCTCCTACATCGGTAAGCACAAAAGTAGCATCTCCACCAATAATATTCTTACATGAATATGCATAGGTTAATTTGCTATCGCTAACTAAGGAAAATGTAGTTCCATTTGGGTGTATTCCAGATAAGCTTGTTGTAAATTCAAAAATATCATCTACATAATCAACATCCAGCTCTTCACTTTTAATATAGGTATAAGCACTACTCATTTCCGTAATTTCAAAAGTGGACTTATCACTATTTGAATCTGTATAAACAAATGTGGCATCATCGAATGACATTGTAAAATCTTCACCTGCCACATCAACAATTTGTAGATTCATTACTCCACTTATATCAAAACCTTTAGAATAAAATTCTGAAAATCGAACTTCAAAATTGGTAAGACTTGCATCCGAAGGATCCACAATCATTTTCCCTCTAAAACTTCCACCATTAGAAGTACAACTAGTTTTTCCATAATCTATTACAATAGAATCAATCTCGGTTTCATCCGCATTTCTGTATATCAAAGCTTCAACACAATCCGGAATTTCATCTGTAATAGTATCTTTATTAGTATCAAGATTATTAAAAACTACGGCATTTACATCCATAGTAATATCACTAGTAATGTTTTGAATTTGTAAAGTAAATTCCAATGGATCCGAAAAAACACTATCTATAACATCTTCCGGATCGGAACCTGTTGAACAAGAATTAAACAATCCCAATCCAAGCAAAACAAATAATATTGCTGTTAAAAATTTTAAATTCATTCTATCTTCTTTTGTAATCTATAAAGGAATATGGATATTCATTTTTTTCATCTGGCAAACAATCTTTTCTGGCTACAGATTCCCATGTCTCATTTTTTATTTCAGGAAAGTAAGTGTCTCCTTCAAACTCAGCATGAACAAGCGTTAAAAACAATTCATCAGCTTTATCAATTGCCTCTTTGTAAATTGTTCCTCCTCCAATAATAAACACTTTTTCATCTTCTTTAACAGTCTGCAAGGCTTCCTCTAAAGAATGCACAACAATACAACCTTCCATTTTATAATCTTCCTGTCTTGTAATGATAACAGACGTTCGATTTGGCAATGGTTTACCTATGGAATCGAATGTTTTTCGCCCCATAATTATTGTATGCCCGGTTGTTAAGGCTTTAAATCTTTTTAAATCTGCAGATAATCTCCAAATTAGTTGGTTATCTTTCCCAATAACATTGTTACGAGATGCTGCTACTATTATTGATAATTTCATGATTTACGAATTTAAACAGATATCGCTCCTTTTATATGTGGATGCGGATCATAGTTTTCTAAGGAAAAATCCTCGAATTTAAAATCAAAAATACTTTTCACATCAGGATTAATTTTTAAAACCGGCAACTCTCTTGACTCCCTGGTTAATTGCAATTTAACCTGATCTAAATGATTGCTATATATGTGAGAATCCCCCAAAGTATGAACAAATTCTCCAGCTTCTAATCCACAAACCTGAGCCATCATCATGGTGAGTAAAGCGTATGACGCAATATTAAAAGGAACACCCAAAAAGATATCTGCACTACGCTGATACAACTGACATGACAATTTCCCTTTCGCTACATAAAACTGAAATAATGCATGACATGGTGGCAAAGCCATATTCTCTATATCACCTGCATTCCATGCACTTACAATTAACCTTCTGGAATCCGGATTGTTTTTGATATCGTTTACCACCTGAGTGATTTGATCTAATGATTCTCCATTTGATTTTGGCCAAGATCGCCATTGATATCCATAAACATGTCCCAATTCACCATTTTCATCAGCCCATTCATTCCAAATACGAACACCATTATCTTGCAAATATTTTACATTGGTATCTCCGTTTAAAAACCACAACAATTCGTGAATTATCGATTTTAAATGAAGCTTTTTCGTAGTAATAGCCGGAAACCCTTTTGATAAATCGAATCGCATTTGATGTCCAAACACACTTATCGTTCCGGTTCCGGTTCTGTCTTCTTTCTTATTCCCTTCTTCGAGAACTCGTTCTAATAATTGAAGATATTGTTGCATAATCTTGTACTTCGAAAATTTTAATTTTTAAAGATACATCATTTACCAAATAGTATCTAAATTTTGCTCTTAAACTTACTTATCACAAGTAATTCTAATCTTCTTAACCAAACCACAACAATTCCTAAAATTAATCGTGGTACAATCATCCATCCCAATGGTACTCCAATGGCAGCAAATAACAAGGGGTCCTCTAACTGAGAATGAGAAACAGCAATATGGTGATTTAGTAAATCTGCATCTTCCTTTTTCATCTTCCCTTCTTCTACTTGCTCCATTATTATCGCCGCACCATATGCTAAACCTAAAGTGTTGGCAACAATCCAGGAAAAAGAAGTAGATTCTGGTAAGCCCATTAGTAATTGTAATGGTTTTAAAAATTTAGAGATCCACCTAATTACACCAAATGATTCCAATAATTTCTGAAAAATCATTAACAATGTGATAAGAATAGTCACTTTAATAATTAAAAGCAAAGTAGATTGAAACCATACAGTCAACATTACAAAAAATGATTCTTGCATCAAGACTATTGAACTTACAATCTGTGATTTATCCACGGGTAAAACAAGATTTAAAATGGCTCCAATCGCGAAGCTACCAAACAGACGAAGTAAAATCATTCGAATTACCGATGATCCAGTTTTTTTTAGCACCGCCGTCTCAATAATAAAACCATGAGCAACCAAACACATTACGGCAAGAATAGTAACAACTCTGCCTTCCAATTCTAAACTCGTAATCACCGCAATAGCTGTATAGATATTCGTAAATATACTTGTTAGCAGTATAAAAGCAGATTCTCCTGGTAAACCAATCAATTTAAAAGCAGGTGATACATAGGAAGAAACCAAAGCCAAAATACCAGTGTAATTTAATATCATCACAACAAATGAAACCGGAATCATGATACTTAACAACCATTTTATAGTTTCGAAAGCCTTTGGTAAAGCCAATTTAATGGATTCACGTATTTTATTCTTTATCGATGATTCTACTTTTATTGTTTGTCGTACACTCATACTACCTTGTTATTGAGGCAGCAAAACTACCAATTTTTGAAAGGAAAATTTCATTAAACTATAATCTTAACACATTTTAAATATTTGCATTGATATGTTAGATTGCAGAGCTTTTAAAATTCCCCTTTATCCTTTGGTCTTTTTTTGTTAGATTTGAGACTTTTGAAATTCATATCATTACAGTTAAATGTAAAATGGAATTTTAAACACCACTACTAGAACAACCAAACCATTTATTAAGCAAAGCAATTACTAATCTAATTTTTTAAACAAGAAATTATGGGACTTAAAGGTCGATTGACACTATTAAATTTCCTTCAGTTTTTCATCTGGGGAGCCTGGTTAATTACCATTGCAAATTATTGGTTTGACACAAAAACCTGGTCGCCAACAGAATTTGGTGCCGTTTTCTCAACAATGGGGATTGCATCCTTATTTATGCCAACGCTAACCGGTATTATTGCCGACAGATGGATGAATGCTGAAAGATTATATGGTGTTCTTCATTTATTGGGAGGTTTTGCATTATTGTACTTACCACAAATTGAGACTTCAACAATGTTCATTTCTGTGATACTGCTTGCCATGATCTGTTACATGCCAACGATCGCCTTAATGAATACGATATCTTATACTGTATTAAAAAATAACAATTACGATGTAATTAAAGTGTTCCCACCAATTCGTGTTTGGGGAACTATTGGTTTCATTGCTGCTATGTGGGTAACTAATCTAACAGGTTCGAAAGCAACTGTTAATCAGTTTTACATTGCTGCTACAGCATCATTTGTACTGGCAGTTTATTCATTTACAATGCCTCAATGTAAACCACAAAACAAAGGACAGAAAGATGCTCCTCTAATTGAAACTCTTGGATTGAATGCCTTTAAGTTGTTTAAGAACTACAAGATGGCTTTGTTTTTCATCTTCTCTATGTTTTTGGGAGCAGCCTTACAATTAACCAACATGTATGGTGATGTTTTCTTAGACAGCTTTAAACATGTTGACCAATATGCCGATTCTTTTGTCGTAAAATATTCGACAATTATCATGTCTATTTCTCAGATTTCTGAAACACTTTTCATTCTTGCGATTCCTTTCTTCCTAAAGAGATTTGGTATTAAGAAAGTGATGTTGATTAGTATGGTTGCTTGGGTGCTTCGTTTTGCCTTATTCGCTTATGGAGATCCTGCAGGAGGATTGTGGATGATTATCCTATCGTGTATAATATATGGTATGGCATTCGATTTCTTTAACATTTCAGGTTCACTTTTTGTAGAAACTCAGTGCGATTCAAGTATTCGTGCAAGTGCTCAGGGATTATTCATGATGATGACCAATGGTTTTGGTGCAATTATGGGCTCTTGGGTTAGTGGACTTATTATCGAATTATTCTTTACTGATAACAATGAGAATTTTATTTGGAAGGACATCTGGAATACCTTCGCTATTTATTCATTAATTATTGCCATTTTCTTTGCAATCCTGTTTAAACACAAGCACGATCCAAAGCAAGTTGAAAATATAGCTCACTAGCACATATAAAAAAAGCAGGCTTAAGCCTGCTTTTTTTATATCTATTTTTAGAAAACTCTACTTTTCTCTTTTATCCAATTCATCTCTTATTAAAGATGCCTTTTCGTAATCTTCATCCTTAATTGCATCCTCAAGCATTCCTTGTAATTGCGCCAACGAATAATCGGTAAACTCATTACTTGTTGGTGTTTCAACAGGATCAACTATTGGAGCCGAAATTGTTGGTTCCTGAGCATCTCCTTCAATACTTAAAACAATACCAGCCTTTTCAATAATTTCGTCGGTTGTAAATATCGGACATTTAAATCGAAGAGCAATGGCAACTGCATCTGAAGTTCTGGAATCGATTCTTATACGATTTGCTCCTGATTCATTTTCGCAAATCAACTCAGAATAAAAAATACCTTCTTCTAATCTGTATATATTCACCTCAACCACGTTCACAGTAAAAGCTTCAGCAAAACTTTTAAATAAATCATGTGTTAATGGTCGTGGAGGATCTAATTCTTCTAATTGAATGGCAATTGATTGAGCTTCGACACCTCCTATTATTATAGGAATTCGTCGATCACCTTCTTCCTCCGATAAAACCAATGCATAAGCACCTGTTTGTGTCTGACTATAAGACAGTCCTAGAACGTTTAGCTTTATCTTACCCATAAATATTATTTCATTTTTCGAATTACAGAAGCAAATATAAGAATTGTTTGCAAGCTTTTAACAATAAACCTAAACAAGCAAATCTAAATTAAATTTACCTATTCGATGAAGTAAATCCTTCCAGTAAAAATTCTATTTGTTAAAAAACACTAGCTGCTTAACCAATAAATTTCACACTTAATCACCTCTTTTTAGATACTTATATGAAGATACATATTAAAGGCAAAACAATCCAAACCAATTTCCCTAAACTTTATATATTTGTCTTAAAATGAATGAAAATTGATAATCCTTCATACTAAAGAAGAAAAAGTACTGTGAAATAGTCTTTTCTATCCTTAAAACTTTGTTTATCAATTATTCTTTTTTATTTTTGCAGTCCGAAAATTAAATTTCTTCGGGGGTTCACCAAGAGGAATATCTTGATAAACAAGGCGCCCACCCCCTGGAACAAACCGTAAAATTGGAAAAAATGTACGCAATTGTAGAAATCGCGGGTCAGCAGTTCAAAGTTGAGAAAGACCAGAAGATTTTCGTTCACAGATTGGAAGCCGAAGAAGGTGGACAAGTTGAGTTCGCTAAAGTTCTTTTAGTTGACAATGCTGGTGAAGTTGTAGTTGGTGCTCCAGCAATCGAAGGAGCTAAAGTTACTGCTAAAGTGTTATCACACATGAAAGGTGATAAGGTAAAAGTATTCAAGAAGAAAAGAAGAAAAGGATACAAAAAACTGAACGGACACCGTCAGTACCTATCACAAATTCAAATTGAAGAAATTGTTGCTTAATCCTTAAAAATATTACAAAATGGCACATAAAAAAGGAGTCGGTAGTTCGAAGAACGGTAGAGAATCGGAAAGTAAACGATTAGGAGTTAAAATTTACGGTGGACAATTTGCTCAAGCCGGAAATATTCTTGTACGTCAAAGAGGAACTAAGCATAACCCAGGTGAGAACGTAGGTTGTGGTAAAGATCACACATTGTTCGCTCTTGTTGACGGGACTGTTGTTTTCAGAAAGAAAAAAGACAACAGATCATACGTTTCTATTGAACCTATTGCTGAATAGTTAAATCAGTATTAAAATATTTGAATCTCCTGCTTTATCATCGTGTAAAGACAGGAGATTTTTTTATTTTTACAGTTCATAAAAAAATTAGGAATAATCATCAACAAAAGAAAATAGATGCTAGGCCTTAAATACTTACAGGAAAATCAGGAAGAAGCCATTAAGGCTTTAAAAATTAAGAACTTCGATGCTACTGAAATTATCAGTCAAATTGTAAGTCTTGATGAGAAAAGAAAAGCAACTCAAGCGCAACAAGATGCTGCTCAAGCAGAGATGAACAGCTTGTCGAAAGAGATTGGTATGCTTTTTAAAAGTGGAAAAGCTGAAGAGGCGAATGCTGCAAAAGCAAAAACTGGTGAATTGAAAAATTCAATTTCCGAGCTGAGTACTTCTCAAAATTCGATTCTGGCTGAATTGAATGATTTGTTGCTTCAAATCCCAAATATTCCTCATCCATCGGTTCCTGCAGGAAAAGGCGAAGAAGAAAATGTAATTGAAAAAACCATCGGAGAAGCTCCTCAATTGACTCCTGATGCAATTCCTCACTGGGAATTGGCGAAAAAATACAACCTAATCGATTTTGAATTGGGTAACAAAATTACCGGAGCAGGTTTTCCTTTGTACCGCGGAAAAGGTGCTATTCTTCAAAGAGCCCTTATCAATTTCTTTTTAGATGAAAACCGAAAAGCAGGCTACGAAGAAGTTATTCCTCCATTGGTGGTTAACGAAGATTCGGGATACGGTACAGGTCAACTTCCTGATAAAGAAGGACAGATGTATCACATTACTGAAGACAATTTGTATTTGATTCCTACTGCAGAGGTACCAGTGACCAACATTTACCGCGATGTTATTTTGAAAGGTGAAGATTTCCCTGTGAAAAATACCGCTTATTCAGCTTGCTTTAGAAGAGAAGCCGGATCATACGGTAAAGATGTTCGTGGTTTGAATCGCTTGCACCAATTCGACAAAGTAGAAATTGTTCAATTACAACATCCTGATAAATCATACGAAGCGCTTGAAGGCATGGTGAATCATGTTGAAAGCATTATCCAAAAATTAGAATTGCCATATCGTTTGCTTCGCCTATGTGGTGGTGATACCAGTTTTACTGCAGCGCTTACTTTCGATTTTGAAGTATTTTCTGCTGCTCAAGACAAATGGCTTGAGGTTAGTTCTGTTTCGAACTTTGAAGCCTACCAGGCAAATCGCTTGAAATTAAGATTCAAGGATAAAGACATGAAAAAGCCTCAGTTAGCACATACATTAAATGGTAGCGCATTGGCATTGCCTAGAATTGTTGCTGCTTTACTTGAAAATCATCAAACTCCTGAAGGGATTAAAATACCAAAAGCATTGGTTCCTTATACTGGATTTGATATCATCAACTAGTAAAAAAACAGTTTTCGATTAGAAATTTATCTGTTATCAAAATATTTATGGAAGCCCGGGCGTTACAAGCCGGGCTTTTTTTTATTTTTATACCTTATTCTTTTCTGCAGACAGCTAAGTAGTACTCATTTAACAAATGTAATTTTGAAAAATTATCTGATTGGCATATTCTTACTCGTCCTTACAATAGGAACAACCCCTTCTTTTGGTCAACTCAATGTACAATCAGGTAGTCAGTTGGCTTTTAAATATTTTAGAGATAGAGAATACAAACCTGCCTCTTCCCTATTTTACAACTTGTATGATGCCACTAAATCGAAGACTTATTTCAATTACTACATTGAATGCTTGATACAATTAGATGAATTTAAGGATGCCGAAAGCTATGCAAAAAAGCAAATTAAGAGAAATCCAAATGATAAAGTATTTCTAATTACCTTGGGATATGTGTACAAACAGTGGCAACAAGAAGAAGAATCAATCGCGCAATACAATAAAGCAATAGACAAATTAAAGCCAGTTAAAGCGGATATTACCAGCGTTGCAGGCGCTTTTATCACAAAACGAGAATACGATCTGGCAGCAAAAACCTATATGCGAGGAAGGGAATTACTGAAGGAACCTCACCTTTATCATATCGAAATGGCAAATGTTTATTTGTATCAAAGAAATTTCGAAAAAATGGTAGAAGAATATCTCATTGCGATTTCTATTGACCCAAGTAAAATAAATACGGTTCAAAATCGCTTACAATCAGCTCTTTTTCAAGATATTGATTTAAGCTTAGATCCTATTTTAAAAAATCAGCTATTAGCTAAAATCCAAAACGAACCGGAAAATATTGCTTTTAAAGAATTGCTCCAATGGTATTTCATGCAGAAAAAACAATTTCGTCCTGCTTTTGCACAAGCTAGATCCATCGATTTGATAAAAAAAGAAGATGGTTATCGCTTGATGGGTTTGGCATTATCAGCCCGAAGCAATAAAGATTACGAAACTGCAATAAAATGCTACCAGGTGGTTTTAGATAAAGGTGAAGAATTAGGAAATTATTTGAAAGCTCAAATTGAAATACTCGAAACCAAATATTTACTACTACTGGAAAAAGAAAATGCTAACCTTGCAGATTGGGAAAAGATTTCAAATTCTTACTCTGAATTTTTTCAGCAAGGACAGAAACAAACTTTGTTATCTCAGGCAATTATTCGTCATGCAAATGTTTTAGCAATGCATTTGAATAAACCTATTGATGCAATTACAATTCTAGAAAAAGCATTGAAAGTGAAAAGCATGCACCCTCAGAACATTTCAAAAATAAAATTAGAATTGGCTAACATCAAATTATTTGCCAATGAAAAATGGGATGCCATACTACTCTATTCGCAAATTGAAAAAGCAAATAAAAACAATCCGATTGGTTTTGAGGCAAAATTTAAAAAAGCGAGAGTTTCCTATTATATGGGAGAATTAGATTGGGCTAAAGCTCAGCTTGACGCCTTAAAAGGAAGTACATCAAAATTAATTGCCAACGATGCAATTGCCCTCTCGCAACTTATAAGTGATAACACAACTTTGGATACCAGTTATACTGCTATGAAAAAATATGCTGAAGCAGAGTTTTTATTGTATCAGAAAAAGGAAGAAGAAGCCATTCAAAAACTTGATGATTTGATTAAAAATCATCCTTCCCACTCTTTAATTGATGAAGTTTACTATAAAAAGTATGAAATTTACAATAGTCAAAATGACCGTATAAAAGCTTTAGAAAATCTGGAAAAAGTAATTGTTGATCATCCATGGGACTCCTTAGCCGATAAAGCCTTGCTTAAAAAAGGAATACTTTACGAGGAGCAAAATAATCCCAACTTAGCAATTGATTGCTTCAAAAGTATTATTACCGATTATCCGGATAGTATTTTTTCTGTAGAAGCTAGACAAAGATTGAATTATCTTAGGAAATAGATTTCAAACGAAACACTATCAATTTTTAATATCTTTGCCAAAATTTTAAAATTACTAACATGATAATATACAACACAAGTTATTTATTCGAGCCAGAATTAGAAGTAACATTTATCAATTGGATGAAGTCCAAATTTATTCCGCTATTAGAAGAAACAGGAACATTCAGCAATCGTTATTTCTGCAAAGTAATGGTGGCCCAAGAAGATGGCGGACAAACCTATTCCTTACAGCTACTTTTTAAAACTCAGGAGCAATTGGAAAAATATCGTAGTAGTTTCGAGCCTAGAACTAAAGCCGTATTTAATGCGCGATTTCAGAATCAAGTAGTAAGCTTTTCATCTGTATTAAAAGAAATTTAAATATTGGAAAAACAGAAGAAAGCATACATCTACGCTCTATTGGCAATTTTTTGCTGGTCGACAGTTGCCTCGGCATTTAAAATTGCCCTTGCAGGCATGGATTTTCTTCATTTGTTACTGATATCATCAGGGACGGCGATTTTATTTTTAGCATTATTACTAGGATTTACTGGCAAACTGAAAAATAGTTTAGCAGTAACAAAGATGGAATATTTACGATCATCGATTCTTGGATTCCTAAATCCTTTCCTTTATTATCTGATATTATTAAAAGCTTATGACATTTTGCCTGCTCAATTTGCCATGAGCTTAAATTACATCTGGCCAATTACCTTGGTTCTTTTATCCATTCCACTTCTTAAACAAAAAATAAGCTTAAAGAGTATTCTCTGCATATTTATTAGTTTTTCGGGAGTACTTGTAATTGCCAATAAAGGTTCTATTTCATCAATAGAAACTCCAGATACTATTGGTGTTCTTATGGCACTTGGTAGTTCCATTTTTTGGGCATTGTACTGGATTTACAATGTAAGGGATAAAAGAGAAGCCAATGAAAAACTTTTTCTGAATTTCATTTTTGGATTTACATACATTGCTTTCACCATTCTTTTCTTTTCGGAATTTAAATTGCCATCGGGAAATCACATGTTAGCTGCAATATATATTGGCATTGTTGAGTGTGGAATTGCTTATGTTCTTTGGCTTAACGCCATGAAACTGACAAGTTCAACTGATAAAATTGGCAATTTGGTATTTTTAAGTCCATTTGCCTCTCTTCTATTTATTAATCTAATTCTCCGAGAATCTATCTATCTTAGTACTCTTGCAGGATTGGTTCTAATAATAGTTGGAATTATCTTGCAAAAATTCGCACAAAAAAACAATTCAATTGAGTAACGACAGAATTATTATGGGAATTGATCCGGGAACCAATTTAATGGGATACGGTTTAATTCGAGTTGTAAATAAAAAGCCTGAAATTCTGGTTTCAGGTGTTCTGGATTTAAAAAAAATCACAGATCCATACATTAAACTGCAAAAAATTTTTCAACGAACCTTACAGGTTATCGATGAGTATAAACCGGATGAATTGGCAATTGAATCTCAATTTTTTGGTAAAAACGTTCAATCGATGTTAAAACTAGGACGCGCACAAGGAGTGGCAATTGCCGCTGCACTGCAACGTAATATTCCCATTTTTGAATATGCTCCTAAAAAAATTAAGTTGGCAATTACTGGTACAGGAACCGCATCGAAAGAACAGCTGGCAGTTATTCTGCAGCGCTATTTTAAAATGAAAGAATTTCCTCAAAACCCTGATGAATCGGATGCTATCGCAATTGCCATGTGTCACTTTTTCCAAAGTAATAATCCTATTGCCAAAGGGAAATCATCTTCCTGGTCTGATTTTGTAAAGAAAAACCCAGGAAGAGTAAAGAGTTAAATTTAAAAAATAAAAAAGCCGCTAAAAATTAGCGGCTTGATTTATATAAAGAATAATCTTACTCTAAATTTTTACGTATTGCTTCAGCAACTTCAGCCATTTCTTCCTGAGAAAAACTCAATTTTGGATTGGCAAAATTCAAATCACTAATATTATTAATTGGAACCAAGTGAATGTGTGTATGAGGAACTTCTAATCCGATAACTGCTATACCAATTCTCTTGCATTCTACACTTTTTTCGACTGCTTTGGCAATTTTCTTGGCAAACAAATTTAATCCGCTTAATACATCATCTTCCAAATCGAAAATATAATCAACCTCCTGCTTTGGAACAACTAAGGTATGTCCTTTTGCCAATGGGCTTATATCCAAAAAAGCAAAATATTTGTCGGTTTCTGCAATTTTATGGCAAGGAATATCTCCTTGAATTATTTTTGTGAAAATTGAAGCCATATCTTTTGTTTTGAATCTTTTTACAATAGTTGATTAAATAGAAATCTCAACAATCTCGAAAGGAATAATTCCATTTGGAACCTGAATTTCTACAACATCACCAACTTTTTTGCCAATTAAACCTTTAGCAATTGGTGTGTTGATAGACAATTTTCCTTTTTTGAAATCTGCCTCTGATTCAGAAACCAATGTATATGTCATCACAGCACCATTCTTTTGATTTTTAATGGTAACCTTGTTCATCATCTGAACTTTTGATGTATCAATTTTAGTTTCATCAATTACACGACTATTGGCAACCACGCCTCTCAACTGTGCAATTTTAGCTTCCAATAATCCTTGAGCTTCTTTTGCTGCATCGTACTCAGCATTTTCTGATAAATCTCCCTTATCAATTGCTTCTCCGATTTGCTTTGAAATTTTAGGACGTTCAATCGTCTCTAATTGTTCAAGCTCTTCTCTTAATTTTTTTAAACCTTCTGCTGTTATATAAGAATAACCAGACATAATATCCTCCTATTTATTTTTTCTTGATTTTTTAATACCCAGATCTTTAAGAATCTATAAAAACAAAAAGAATCCCGATAATACGGAACTCTTCAAGGCGCAAATATATTAATTATATCAATAAGCCCTTTCTCAAATAGTGTTTAACTGGGACTTATAAAAGTACAAAAAAATTATACTATTGATACTTTCTATCTAAAATTTCCTTGTAAATAATTGCTTGGCGCCAATCTATTTCTTCATCTTCATTGGACTCATCCTCGTCTTCATAGTTTTTTCTCAAGTCATCAAAAACACTTTTCTTAGGTTGATCCGAATACTCAATACTCACTTCCTTTACTTCAGGAGTTGTTTCAACAATTTCTTCTTTAATAGGTAACTCTTCTATTTCATCATAAGTCTGTTCATAAGGTTTTGGAATTTCCTGTCCCAACAAGGCTTCAAAAACAGAATCGAAACTATTATCTTCAGATTGTTTTGGTCTTACTGGCTGAATTGGCTGTTCATATTCCTCTTCATCAGGTGGACTTACAGCCACAGGTTTCTTCTTCTTAAGTGCTCCAAACACACCAAAAAGTGCTAGTAATAACAGATAAATTATATTTCCCCAACCTTCGTCCATGAGTATACTAATAATGTGATTTTTATTTCTAGTTTTACCGCAACGAAATACTAAATCTCATGTATACTCGTTATAATCGCAAAACTTTAAACTATGAATGTCAACAAATCAAATTTACTATATTTTTTTCTTTTACTTACTTTAAGCTCTCTTTTTTGTTCATGTAGTTCCAATTCAGAAGAGGATGAAATAATTCCCAACACCTATATAAATGCAACTATTTATTTAGATTATTATAGCGAATTAGGTTCTGTGGGTAATGCCATTTACTTTGAAACAATTAATGGAAGTAGCGTTGGATATCTTGGACATGGAGTAATTGTAGTAAAAGTGAATAATGGTTTTTCTGCCTTTGATGCCACATGTTCACACGATATAGAAGATGAAGCTCATGTTGAGTTGGATGGAACTTTTGCTGAATGCCCAATATGTAATAGTAAATTCAATCTTCTCGATGGTGGTTATCCTTTCGAAGGATCTGTGGCGAGATATCCACTAAAAGAATTTTCTACCAGCTATTCGTCATCAAGCAACACACTCCGTATCTACAATTAATTTTAAGCATAAAAAAATTAGTCCTTTTCGTAAAGAACTAATTTTCACACCTTAAATATAACAAAATCAGGATACAATCAAAATCCACAAAATTTTACTTTTTAAGATTTTATAGTTAAAAAACCTTGACACGGTAAACAATAATGTATAATTTGAAAGGAAATTCACCTATTCAAATTAATTTTTATCCTATGAAAAAAACATTATTACTACTAGTGTTCGGGGTATTATTGGCTCCCTTCACAAGTTTTGCAAGTGAAGCCGATTTAGTTGTTCCGGATCTTAAACAAAGTATTTTTGAAGGTTTGTTCGGAATAAATGGCTGGGACTTGCTATTTTACGGCATCATTGTAATTGCATTAGGACTGTTATTTGGTATGATACAATTCAATCGTATCAAAAAACTTCCAGTACATCACTCAATGGCCAAGGTTTCAAATATTATTTACGAAACCTGTAAAACCTACTTGCTACAGCAAGGAAAATTTTTGATTATTCTTTTCGTTATTATAGGTGTTGCCATAGCCTATTACTTTATAGCATTGGCACATGTATCAGTACCTAAAACCATGCTGATTCTTCTTTGGACAGTACTTGGTATACTAGGATCCTATGGTGTGGCCTGGTTTGGAATCAGAATTAATACTTACGCAAACAGTCGTACTTCATTTGCTGCACTTAAGAAGAAACCTTTCGATGTAATGTCTATTCCTTTACAGGCAGGTATGAGTGTTGGTCTTCTTTTAATTTGTGTAGAATTAATCATGATGATTGCCATCCTTCTTTTCATTCCTGGTGAAAGTGCCGGAGCATGTTTTGTTGGATTTGCAATTGGAGAATCATTGGGTGCATCAGCATTAAGAATTGCTGGTGGTATCTTTACAAAGATTGCTGATATTGGAGCCGATTTAATGAAAATTGTCTTTAAAATTGGTGAAGATGATCCTCGTAATCCGGGTGTAATTGCCGACTGTACTGGTGATAATGCTGGTGATAGTGTTGGACCTACGGCTGATGGTTTTGAAACCTATGGTGTAACCGGTGTTGCCTTAATTACTTTCATTATTTTGATGTTTGGTGAAACTGGTTTAATGCCAAATGTTGGTTTTGCATCAACTTTAATTGTATGGATTTTTGCCATGCGTGTCTTAATGATATTCACATCGGTATTTGCATATCTGGTTAATCAAGCTATCGCAAAAGCTAAATACAGCAAACTAGATAAATTCAATTTTGAAGCTCCTTTAACTGCTTTGGTATGGATTACTTCAATTATTTCAATTGTAGTTACATATGCTTTAAGTTATGTACTGATTTCTGATCTTCCGGAAGGATTGTGGTGGAAATTATCTACTATTATTTCTTGTGGTACACTCGCAGCAGCTGTTATTCCTGAATTAACCAAAGCTTTTACCAGTTCGGGTTCACGCCATGTACAGGAAGTTGTAACTGCTTCTCGTGAAGGTGGAGCATCTCTTACTATACTCTCAGGTATGGTAGCTGGTAACTTTTCTGCTTTCTGGAAAGGAATGGTTATGATGGCTTTAATGGCTATTGCATTCTACACCGTTCAAGATATTGCAATTTTTGGTGAGTATCCGGGAATTTTTGCCTTTGGTTTGGTTGCCTTTGGTTTCTTAGGTATGGGACCTGTAACCATTGCTGTTGATAGTTATGGTCCGGTAACCGATAACGCACAATCTGTTTTTGAATTATCGCAAATCGAAAAAATTCCAAATATTAAAGAAGAAATTAACAAAGACTTTGGTTTCGAGCCTAATTTTGAAACTGGTAAGCACAATTTGGAAGAAAATGATTCTGCCGGTAACACATTTAAAGCTACGGCTAAGCCTGTATTAATTGGTACTGCCGTAATTGGTGCTACAACCATGATTTTCGCCATTATCTTACTTTTGAAAGGAACTGTTCTTTCTACAGGAGAATCATTATT
>Ga0209692_10001269_pt1 | contig 36391 bp, 37 predicted proteins | sample tdDd472_FD_187129 | JGI IMG/M metagenome (GOLD analysis project Ga0209692, IMG submission 187129) | Marine sediment microbial communities from the Atlantic coast under amendment with organic carbon and nitrate - tdDd47.2 (SPAdes)... | ecosystem: Environmental > Aquatic > Marine > Coastal >...
CGCAACATGGAGGAAGTTTTTCTCCACCTTGCACGAAACGGCGAGGCCCGAAGAGAAGCGTCATGACCGGATCTTTTCAACGTCTCAAAGGCATGATGCTACGCCATGTATACGTTCTCAAGGCGTCCTGGCCGCGCTTGCTCGAACTGGTTTACTGGCCGCTGGTTCAGATGGTTCTTTGGGGATTCATTACCCGGTTTTTCCTCAATCACAGCTCCTGGGTCGCCGAAGCAGCCGGCGTTCTGATCAGCGCCGTTCTTCTCTGGGACACCTTGTTCCGGGCCAATCTCGGCGTCTCCTACACTTTCGTCGAAGAAATGTGGTCGCGCAATCTCGCCCAATTATTCGTCAGCCCGCTGCGTCCCTGGGAAATGCTGGTCTCGTTGATGGGCGTCAGCGCCGTGCGAACGCTCATCAGCGTAACACCGGCAGCCTTTCTGGCCTTGCCGTTCTTCGACGTTTGGATTTTCGATGTCGGGCCACCCTTGATGGTGTTTTTCGCCAATCTTTTAGTCACCGGGTGGACCGTCGGTCTGGTGGTCGTCTCCCTGGTATTAAGATTTGGCCTGGGGGCGGAGTCTTTGTGCTGGCTGGTGATTTTCCTGCTTGCGCCGATCAGCGGCATCTACTATCCCATCGCCTCTCTTCCCGACGCAGTCCAGTATATTTCCTGGGTTTTGCCGTCCTCCTACGTCTTCGAAGGTATGCGCTCGGTCCTGTTCGACGGCGTTTTCCGCTACGATCTGCTGATGGGCGCTGTCGGCTTCAACCTGCTTTACATGACCTTGGCCGCCCTTTTGTTCCTGCGCACCTTTACCGTGGCGCGCCGCAAAGGGTTGTTGCTGCAGCAGGGCGAATAAACCTACAGGCTTTTTCCTTCTTCGGCCTTGGCCGGCAAGACCCAAGACCCGCCGTAGCCGTTGGTGAACGCATAGACGACGACCGGCACCTGTCCATTGTTGTGGACCACCAGAGTATCGCCTGGAAGCGGGTCTTTGAGATCGGCAAAACCGATACCGTCCACCGAGAAGCTATGAAGCTGGGGCTTTTTGCGGCCCTGGGCATGGTGGGCGACGGTCAGCGGCGTCGGTTCGGTCGTTTCGAACTGGAAATGCATGGTCAGGTCGTCTCCCTGATCGAGCGCGACCCGGGTCGCCCCGTTGGGCATGACGATGAACTGATAGGTCCAGTCGACTTCGGCTTCAGCCCGTTTGAAATGCATATCGCTGACTTGGAACCGCGCCGTCTTGGCTTTCGGCGCGTCCATGACCAATGGTGCAACGGTCGGCGTCAGGAACACCCAGGCCAGAGCGGCAACGGCCAAGCCGGAAACGAAGGAAAGCGGCTGCATGGAAATCCCGTGCGGCGAATGAAGCCATCCCCAAAAACCGGTTCTTTGTTTCTTGGCCCCAGAGCTATGCGCACGTTCTTCGGTAAGCGCGTGACGAATTTTTTCTGAGAGATTGCTGCTCGGTTTCGCTTCGGCCAACTCGGCGGCGAACCCAACGAAATCCTCTTCCATCCGGGCAAGCGCCCCGGCCTCGGCGCGCACGTCATCGTCCTCAGCCACAAGCCGGTATAGCCGCCGCATTTCAGTGCGGTTCAAATCGGCGTCCAGGCCTCGGCTCAATAGCTCAAAAATATCGTCGTCAATGCTCATGGTCGTCTCAAACTCTAGAACTCTAGTACCAACCCGTTTAATGAGTGTCGTTGCGTGCAAACGGGTTCACTCGTCCTCCAAAAAATCATCCTGCTTCTTCTTGGCCATCGCCTCACGCATCATTTTTCGTCCGCGAAACACTCTTGTTTTCATGGTGCCGACGGGAGCACCACTAACATTAGACGCCTCTTCGTAAGACATCCCTTCCAACGACACCAACACCACGGCCTCACGGACATCGTCCGGCAATCCGCTCATCGCTTCCTGTACGGCACCGGCAAAAGCCTTGTTTTCGAGCGATTGGTGGGGCGTCGGCCCTTCGTCGGCGGTTTCCGGGACATTGTCTTCCGACGCCATGTCGTAGCGGTACTCTGGGGCTTTACGCCGATGGTTGCGCGCCAGATTAAGGGCGATTCCCATCACCCAAGTTGAAAAACGCGACGCGCCTTTGAAATTGGCCAGCTTTCGGAAAACCTCGAGAAAGGTTTCCTGTGTCAGGTCCTCCGCTTCTTCGGGACGGCGCACCTGCTTGAGGACAAATCGGTACACCCGCGTCTGTAGCCGCTCGACCAACCGATCAAAGGCCCGGTGGTCGCCGCCCAACACGGCCAGCACCAAAGGCCCATCCGGATCGTTCGGCTGTACGTCGGGAAAGTTTCGCCCTGCCTGCGCTGTCGCCATGTACTACCCTAGTATCAGCGTTTTGGAGTGCAGGCGATATCCCGCCCCCGCCCGGTCACGACGACCGTCGCATCAACGGGGATCTGAACCCGGCATTGAGCGGTCCAACCCGGCCGCCCGGATTTGGAAACGGGCTCATAACCCGTGACGATCAGCAACGTTACCGTTTTCTGGTCTTTCGCGCCTCGCCCGCATTTCGTGCCGTTTCCTCGAATATCTCCGGCAAATCTGGATTTATCCAGAGCCTGGACATGGATTCTCTCCAATACTTTATTTTCCACGCAAAACGCCTCGGCGCTTGATGAAACGCCGAACACCATGGCCGCAAACAGACCGATCAGCAGAAATACTTTCGTCGTCATGTTCCTAGTTCCGATTGGGCCCGAGAGAGGGCCGGGGACAGTCAATTGGTGTGGAAAAAAGGTACAACGGTTCATGGCTTTTTCCCAAGGACGGTTTTTTCATTTTTTTATGAACCATTCCGGAAACCGCAACACCTACCCAATGTATTGCGTTGTTTTTTGGAGCCCGGATTCTGGCTCCCATCTAGGAAGGACAAAGGACCAAACGATGAAAACTACGAAACTGATCGCCCTTGCCATTGCAGCCGGGCTCGCTTTTTCCGCAACAGCCGCTCAGGCCGACCCGACCAATGACCCAGCATTCAAGAAATGCAAAGCCTGTCACACGCTGGACGAAGGCGGAAAGAAAAAGGTCGGTCCCAACCTGTTTGGCGTTTTTGGCGCCCCTGCCGGTTCCAAGGATGATTTCAAGTATTCCAGCGCCATGAAAGAATCCGGGCTGACCTGGGATGAGGCCACTTTGGACAAATACCTGACCAAGCCGAAAGACCTGGTCCCGAAAACCAAAATGTCGTTTGCCGGTCTGAAAAAAGAAGACGAGCGCAAGGCCGTTATTGAATTGATGAAGGCCAACAAATAGCCACATTTAGGACAAATTAGCGCCACGATTGTCGCTTATACAATCCTCTGTCCCCCTTATGGCGCCTACCCGAAGGGCCGGGCCTCTTCCCCCAAAGAGGCTCGGCCTTTCTCAATTTTACTCGTGGTCCGATTTGCCGCTCACGCCCGCTTCGGCAAACGTCGCCATACCTGAATGGCAGGCGGCGGCGGCCTTAAGAACGCCGACGGCCAACGCCGCCCCCGAGGCTTCACCCAACCGCATACCCATATCGAGCAACGGACGTTTGTCGATGGATTCGGAGAGCTTGATGTGGCCGGGCTCCAAAGAATTGTGGGCCACCTTGCAATGATCGAGCGCACCGGGCGCAAAAACCTGCAACGGCGCGGCTGCCGCGGTTGAAACATACCCATCCAACAAAACCGGCACACCCAATAGGCGCGCGCCGATCACCGCTCCGGCAATGGCCGCCAACTCACGCCCGCCGAGACAGCGCAACACGTCAATTGCGTCGGTCATCGCCGGCTTATGCAGCAAAACCGAATCGGCCACGACGGCGGTTTTTCGGCCGAGAGCCTCTCCTTCAACGCCCGTACCGGGGCCCGTCCAAAGGCCTGCCGCCCCACCGAACAAGGCGTGGCAAATAGCCGCGGCGGACGTGGTATTGCCGATCCCCATTTCGCCCAAACACAGTACATCGGTTTTACCGTCCACCATATCCATGCCGAAGGCCATGGCCTCGGCGCATTCCTCGTCCCCCATTGCGGGTTCCTTGGAAAAATCGGCCGTCGGCACGTCAAGCGCCATTTCGCAGACTTCGAGTTCGATATCGAAAGTTTTGCACAGCTGATTGATTGCTGCCCCCCCGGAGCGGAAATTGGCGACCATTTGATAGGTTACCTCGGACGGGAAGGCCGAAACGCCTTGCGCCGTGACGCCATGGTTCCCGGCGAAGACCACGCAACGGGGCTTTTTCATCCGTGGGGGATGGGTGCCTTGCCAAGTGCAAAGCCACTTGCTCAACTCCTCCAAACGACCGAGCGAGCCCTCCGGTTTGGTCAATTGAGGTTCGCGCGCGGCAGCCGCCTTGGCGGCTTCGTCGTCGGGGCCCGGCAGGTCGTTTAGGATATCGCGGATATCGTCAAGCGTGTTAATTTCGGGCAAAGTGCGGCTCATGGTTCAAATCCCCCCAACCATGCAGTAGGTTAGTTACCAGCCTCTTGAGCAAATATATTCTTCATTGCGGGGACAATAGCGGATCGTGTCGGAAACGGAACCCTCTTTTAACGACGATGATGGCGAATCATCGCCGGGGAAACGGTTTGAACCGGGCAACTGGTGGACCGATTTTCTCGTCGCCATGGCCTTTCTGACCCGCATCCCCATCGACGTCGCCTGGGAAGACGGCACGCTTGCCCGAGCCTTTAGGGCCTTCCCCTTCGCCGGCATGATCATTGGCGCGACCGGCGGCGCGGTCTATTGGCTGGCGACGGCACTTGGACTGACCGGCCTGTTGGCTGGCTTTGCGGCTATCCTCGTCAGCATCGTTCTGACCGGCGGCCTGCACGAAGACGGTCTGGCCGATATGTCCGACGGCTTCGGCGGCGGGCACACCATTGCCGACAAACTGCGGATCATGCGCGATTCGCACATCGGCAGTTACGGGATGCTGGCGCTAGTGCTTTCGGTTGGCATCCGGGTTTCGGCCATGGCGGCCATCGCGGTTCCCGAGTTGGTTTTCGCCACTCTCGTCGCGGCAGGAGCCCTATCGCGCGGCGTCATGCCCGCTCTCATGACGGCGCTTCCCATGGCCCGCTCAGACGGTTTGGCGGTCAGCGCCGGCCAACCGACCAACAAGACCGCTATTTTGGCAGTGGTGCTGGCCGCCGTCATCGCCCTTCTGTTCCTCGACCTTCTCTACGGTCTCGCTGCGATTATCTTCGGGGTTTGGGGAGCGATTTTCACCGGTTGGTTGGCGCGCAGGCAAATCGGCGGCTATACGGGCGACGTGGTCGGCGCGGCCCAACAGATTACCGAAGGAGCGGTCCTGGTGACCGTCGTGGCGCTTATATGACCCAGACCCGTTTTTGGCTGATCCGCCACGCGGTGGTCCCCAATTTGGAAAAAAGGATTTACGGCGCGACCGATCCGGCTTGCGACACCTCCAATCGCGCGCTGATGGAAGGAACCGCTCGACAGCTGCCTCACGATGCGGTTTGGGTGACGTCGCATTTGCAGCGAACCCGCCAGACAGCCGACGCTCTGCTCGAAACGGGCGAACTAAGACCTGTTTTAAGGCTGGAAGAAGCCGATCTCGGCGAACAGAATTTTGGAGCTTTGCAAGGGAAAACCTGGGAAGAGCTGGAGCAAGAACCGGACTTCAACACATGCGATTACTGGCGCATCCCCGGCGAGGTCGTGCCGCCGGGCGGCGAAAGCTTCGCCCAGGTCAAGGCGCGTGCCTCCGCCGTTTATCAACGGCTTATTGAGGATCATGGCGGCAAGGACATCGTCTGTGTCATCCATGGCGGGACGATCAGGGCGGCGCTCGGCCTAGCGATGGACCTGAGCCCCAGCAAGTCGCTCAACTTCACCATCGACAATGTCTCGCTGACCAAGATTTCCCATTTTCGGATCAACGGATCACCAGAAGGCGTTTGGCGGGTCGACGGGCTCAATATTCTTCCCCTCCCCGCGTGAGTCGTGATAGGACGCAGCCGAGCTTAATGGGAGATTGACGTGCAACCCCTCATCACTTTGGTTCTGGGCGGCGCCCGTTCGGGCAAAAGCCGCTACGCCGAAACGCTGGTCGAGGCCGCCGGGGCAGGCCTTTACTTGGCCACCGCCCAGGCTTTCGATGGGGAAATGGAAGAACGTATCCGGCTGCACAAGGAGCGCCGGGGCGATCTGTGGACAACCCATGAAGAGCCGCTCAATCTCGCCCAAGCCATTGCAGACAAGAGCGGCCCGAACCATATGGTGCTGGTCGATTGCCTGACCCTCTGGCTGTCCAATCTGATGGAAGCGGGAAAAGATATCGACGCCGAGTCGGCAAGGCTTTGCGAAACGCTAAACAATGCCAAAGGTCCGGTGGCTTTGGTCTCCAACGAAGTCGGCATGGGCATCGTGCCGGAAAACGCCCTTTCCAGAGCGTTTCGCGATCACCAGGGGCGTCTCAACCAAGCCGTCGCCGCCACCGCCGATAAAGTCGTATTCGTAGCCGCCGGGCTGCCGTTAGTGATGAAGGACGAAACATGAAGAAGATTCCCGCCACCGTGATTACCGGATTTTTAGGCGCCGGCAAGACCACCCTGATCCGCCACATGATGGAAAACGCCAATGGACGGCGCATCGCCCTGATCATCAACGAGTTCGGCGATATCGGCATGGACCGGGACATCTTGAAAGGCTGCGGTCTTGAAACCTGCGACATGGAGGGCGAAAACGGCGGCGACGTGATCGAACTGGCCAACGGCTGCATCTGCTGCACCGTCGCCGACGAATTTCTCCCGACCATCGAAGCCTTGCTCGAACGTCCCGAACCGCCCGAGCATATCGTCATCGAGACCTCGGGGTTGGCTTTGCCCAAACCATTGGTCAAGGCCTTCAACTGGCCGGAAGTGCGCTCGCGGGTCACCGTCGACGGGGTGGTGGCGGTCATCGACGCCGACGCCGTTTCCGCCGGTCGTTTCGCCAACGATGAGGCAGCACTCCAGGCTCAACGAGAAGCCGACGAAACGCTCGATCACGACAACCCCTTGGAAGAGGTCTTTACCGATCAGCTCAACTGCGCCGACATGGTGCTGCTCAACAAGGCCGATCTGCTGGATGCAGCGACCTTGAAAGCGGTGCACGACGAACTGGCCGCCAAGTTGCGCGACGGGGTCAAAGCCATTCCGACCAGCCACGGCGCGGTGGAGCCGGAAATTCTGCTCGGTCTCGACGCGGCTGCCGAGGATGATCTCGACGCCCGCCCGTCCCATCACGACGGACCGCACGACCACGATCACGACGACTTCGACAGCTTCGCCATCACGCTCGGCGACATCGCCGACCCGGAAGCCTTCGAGGCGAAAATCCTCGCCGCCGTCAAAGATCACGACATCTTGCGGATCAAGGGCTTCTTGCACGTTCCCGGCAAACCGATGCGCCATGTCATTCAAGGCGTCGGAGCGCGCATTCAGCGCTACTACGACCGCCCGTGGAACGGCAGTGAACCAAAAGAAAGCAAGCTGGTGATCATCGGCCAGCACGGGCTCGACAAAACGGCCATCGAAGCGGCCATTCGGGCGGCCTGATGCACCTACTGGCGGCGCAACCGGGAGCCGTTTCCGACGGCAGCGAAGCCATCGACCTCGGCCAGACCCCCGGCGACATCGTCGTCATTTCGGCGGCCGATACGGAATTGGCCTGCCTGGCCGCCGCCCAACGCCACATTGTCGGAAGCCGTCCCGACACGCCAAGCCTGCGGTTGGCGTCCCTGCTTCATCTCGGCCACAACATGTCAGTCGACCTCTATGCCGATGCCATTGTTGCCAAAGCCAAACTGGTGATCGTGCGTCTGCTCGGCGGCCACGGCTACTGGCCTTACGGGGTCGAACAGGTGGCCGGTGTTTGCCGGGAAAACAATATCCCCGTCGCCTTTTTGCCCGGCGACGATCAACCGGACGCCGAACTGTCTTCGTTTTCCACCCTGTCCACCGACACCCAGCATCGGCTGTGGCAGTACTGCGTCGAAGGCGGCATCGACAACGCCAAGAACTTTCTGGCCTATGCCGCAACCCTGATCGGCCTAGACGCAGACTGGGAGGAACCCAAGCCCTTGATGAAGGCGGGGCTTTACTGGCCCGGCGAAAAAGTCGACGGGCTCGACGCTCTGAAGGCCCGTTGGACCGACGGTCAACCGGTAACCGCTCTTATTTTCTACCGGGCCTTGGTGCAAGCCGGGAACCTCAAGGCCGTCGACGCCTTGATCGACGCGCTGACCGAGCAGGGCCTCAACCCCTTGCCGCTGTTTGTCGCCAGCCTCAAAGACGGTATCTCGGCGGGAATCATCGAAACTCTGTTCGCCGAAACCACCCCAAGCGTAGTTTTGAACACCACGGCCTTCGCCGTTTCCGCGCCGGGCAAAGAGCGAACAGCCACCCCGTTCGACGATGCCGACTGCCCGGTGTTGCAGGTGGTGCTTTCGGGCGGCAACGAAGACGGCTGGCGGGAAAACACCAACGGCTTAAGCGCCCGCGACATCGCCATGAACGTAGCGCTGCCCGAAGTGGACGGTCGGATTTTCACCCGGGCGGTCTCGTTCAAGGGCTTGGAACAACGCGACGAGCTTACCGAAACCGATATCACCCACTATCAACCGGTCGCCGACCGGGTTTCATTTGTTGCGCAACTCACCGCCGCCTGGGCCCGACTGCGCGAGACATCTCCCGAAAACCGCCGGGTCGCCCTGATCCTCGCCAATTATCCCAACCGGGACGGACGGCTGGGCAACGGCGTCGGCCTGGACACTCCTGCCGGAACGGTCGAGGTGCTGAAAGCCTTGGCAAAAAACGGCTACACCGTCTCCGGCGCACCCGAGACCGGCAACGCCCTGGTCGAGCGCCTGCAGGAAGGCCCGACCAACGATTTGACCGCCCGTCATGCCCGCAAGGTCGATCAAAGCCTGTCGATGGCCGACTACCAAATGTTCTTCGGCGCTCTGCCGGACGCTGTGCAAAAGGCGGTCACTGAGCGCTGGGGTGCCCCTGAGTCCGATCCGTTTTATCTGCCCGGCGAGGTGGACTGCGGGCGATTCGCCCTGTCGGCCTATCGCTGCGGCAATGTAGTGATCGGCCTGCAACCGGCGCGCGGCTACAACATCGACCCGGAAGCCACCTATCACGACCCGGACCTGGTGCCACCCCACGGGTATCTGGCTTTTTACGCCTGGCTGCGCCGCGATTTCGACGCCCACGCCGTCGTTCACATGGGTAAACACGGCAATTTGGAATGGCTGCCCGGCAAATCGTTGGCCTTGTCGGAAAATTGTTTTCCGGAAGCGGTTTTCGGACCGACGCCCCATCTTTATCCCTTCATCGTCAACGACCCCGGCGAAGGCACCCAGGCCAAACGCCGCACCCAAGCGGTGATCATCGACCATTTGACGCCACCGTTGACCCGGGCGGAAAGCTACGGCCCGCTGCGCGATTTGGAATTGCTGGTCGACGAGTATTTCGAAGCGGCCAGCGTCGACCCGCGACGCCTGAAAGTGCTGAAACGGGAAATCCTGGCGCTGTCCTACTCCAGCGGTTTGGCCGAGGACTGCGGCATTTCGGAACAAGACCCCGAGGACGAAGCGCTGCAAAAGTTGGACAATCATCTCTGTGAGCTAAAAGAACTGCAAATCCGCGACGGACTACATATCTTCGGCGTCACGCCGGAAGGCCGACTTTTGACCGACCTGTTGGTCGCCCTGCTCCGGGTGCCGCGCAACAAAGGCGAAGGACGCGACGCTTCCCTGCTGCGCGCCCTGGCAAAAGATTTAGACCTGGGGTTCGATCCGCTGGATTGCGAAATGGCCGGACCCTGGACCGGGCCGCAACCCGATTGTCTTAACCGGCTGGACGGCGCATGGCGCAGCAACGGCGATACGGTCGAGCGCCTGGAAGAGCTCTCGACTGCCTTGGTCGCTGGCGACACTACGGCATCTCCAACCTGGGAGCGGTCAGCTGCCGTACTCGAGTATCTGGAGGACACCATCCGCCCAGCCGTCGAGCAATGCGGCGACAAGGAAATTGAAGGACTGCTGACCGGACTCGATGGCCGTTTCGTAGCGCCCGGCTCATCCGGCGCGCCGACCCGTGGCCGCCCGGACGTACTGCCGACCGGCCGCAATTTTTATTCGGTCGACACCCGCACCGTCCCGACCCCCGCCGCCTGGACGCTCGGGTGGAAGTCGGCCAGCTTGATGATCGAACGCTACGCTCAGGAACATGGCGACTGGCCGAAATCCATGGCGCTCACCGCCTGGGGTACCTCCAATATGCGCACCGGCGGCGACGATATCGCGCAAGGCCTAGCTTTGATGGGCGTACGGCCGACCTGGGATACGGTTTCGCGCCGGGTCACCGGGTTTGAAATTTTGCCGCTCGACGTGCTCGACCGGCCGCGGGTCGATGTGACGCTCCGGGTTTCCGGCTTTTTCCGCGACGCCTTTCCCGCTCTCATCGACCTGTTCGACTCGGCAGCGCGCGCCGTCGCCGAGCTTGATGAGCCGGAAGAAATGAACTTCCTCGCACAAGGAGTCCGAAAAGAACGGGAAGCTCTTGAAAAAACGGGATTGTCGCCTGAAGAGTCGATGAAACAGTCAGGCTATCGGGTTTTCGGCTCAAAACCCGGAGCCTACGGAGCCGGTCTTCAGGCGCTGATCGACGAAAAAGGCTGGGAGACCGACGGCGATTTGGCCCGCGCCTATATCGCCTGGGGCGGCTACGCCTACGGCGCGGGAGAAGAAGGAAAACCGGCGCATAGCCGCTTTGAGCAACGGCTTGCGGGCATCGACGCGGTTGTTCAGAACCAAGACAACCGCGAGCACGATCTGTTGGATTCCGACGACTACTACCAGTTCGAAGGCGGTATGACGGCGGCGGTGCGAACCCTCAAAGGAGAGCAGCCGGAAGTCTTTCACAACGACCACTCAAGGCCCGAAACGCCGAAAGTTCAGAAACTGGATGAAGAAATCGCCCGTATCGTGCGGGGCCGCGCGGCCAACCCGAAGTGGATTCAAGGGGTTATGCGCCACGGCTACAAGGGCGCTTTCGAAATGACGGCGACCGTCGACTATCTCTTCGCCTTCGCCGCCACCGCCCGCTGCGTCAAGGACCATCACTTCGATTTGCTGTTCAAGGCCTATTTGGAAGACCAAGCGGTTCTCGACTTCTTGGAACAGAACAACCCGGCAGCCTTGCGGGAAATGGCGGACCGCTTCGCCGAAGCCCTGGAGCGCAACCTCTGGACGCCGCGCTCCAACAGCGTCCATGCAACACTTGAAGAGCTGAAAAAATCGTCATGACCGGCTTGACCGGGCATCCACGACTTAAAAACGTGACGCTGAAGCAAAGTCGTGGGTACCCGCATTCGCGGGCACGACGGTGCTTTTTTGCCTAAAGCGTGAAGTGGGCGTTGACGAAGGCGTCGATTTCCTCTTCGCTCCAGCCCTTCGCCGCCAGGTTTTCCCGGATCGCCGTCACATCGACGTTGGGATAGGTATGGCAGTCTTCCAGCGTTTGCTTGTCGGCGTCGATAATCCGGAAATCGTAGGCCCGCTCCTTGCTGGCGAACACGTCGTATTCCAGCACCTGATCCACTTCGTTGTTGGGCAGGTAGGTCAAAATGCGCGGCTTCACATCATAGAGTTTCGACGGCTCGATGTAGTCCGACGCAGCGACGATCAATTCATCGCCTCTTTGGCAAGTCCGGGCCGCCGCACCGTTCAACACGCAGCATTGCGAGCCCGGCTCGCCATGGATCACGTAGGTCGAAATTCGCGCGCCGCTCGACTTGTTCCAAATCTCGACGAACTCCAGCGGATAGATGCCCGCCATTTCGCATTGCTCGGGGTCGAGCGTAATGGAGCCGTGGTAGTTGAGGTCGGCGCCGGTTACCCGGAGGCCGTGAAGCTTGGCGCGAACGATCTTGATCATCTCGGTCTGATCCCGTCATCGAAAATCCGTTCCCGTTTTCTAGTCCCCCCGGGGGGCAGGCGCAACCGTTCATGGCGCTGGACTCTCATTTTATCCACGGCTTACCCGTAAAGATGAAGGCGCGGACCGTTTGTTTTGAGCCAGCGGCGAAGACCGTCCGCCTCGGGCACCAATTCCCGAACCACCGCCCAATAGGCGGGGCTGTGATTGTGGTGCACCAAATGCGCCACCTCATGGGCGACCACGTAGTCGAGCACCTCGACAGGGGCCAGGACCAACCGCCAGGAAAACGACAGGTTGCCGTTGGCGGCGCACGACCCCCAGCGCGACCGGGTGTCGCGCAAGGTTATCCGCCCCAGCTTCCGTTCGACTTGCCGAGCATAGGCCTCGGCGCGCGGCACGATTTCCTCTCGCGCCGTTTTTTTGAGGAAATCAGCCGTTCGGCGCGCCAAAAATTCCGGCTTCCCCGCCACATGGATTTCACCCTCTTCGATCCAGGCGGTTCCCCGCGCATCGCTCCTATGACGGATCATATGATCGACCCCGAGCAGCGGAACGATTGTTCCGGCGGCAAACGGGACGGCTTGCGGCAAAACGGCCAACCGTTTGGCGATCCGATCGATCTTGCTGCGGGCAAACCGCAGTCCCTCCGATTCCCGGGCGTAGGACGGCAAGGTAACAATCGCCCCGCCGTTTTTCGGGTCCATTTTTAAAATGATGTTTTTGGCGCGTGCATTGCGCTTGAAAGTGAGCGGCACCGCTTGCCCGTTGACGACCAATTCACTGGCCACGTTACCGAATCCAGTCGATCACGTAGTCTTCCCAATCTCCGGCTTCCCGCTCGGAGATCACCCGGTCTTTGACCGACTGATGGGTTTTATGGATGGTCTTTTTGCTGCCCGAAACCAGATGATGCCATTCTGGAAGATCCTTGCCTTCATGGATCAACAGATAGGCACAGGTAGACGGCAGCCAGGCCAGCATACCTACGTTACCCGGTTTGAGCTGCACGCAATCGGGCACCAAATCCTTACGTTCGGCGTAGTTGCTGCAGGTACAGGTCCCGAGGTCAAGCAGGCGGCAGGCCACCGAGGTATAGGTGATCTCGCCCGTGTCATCGTCGACCAGCTTGGCCAGGCAGCACTTGGCGCAGCCGTCGCACAGCGACTCCCATTCCGCTTCGGACATTTGCCGAAGGGTCTTGGTTTTCCAAAATGGTTTGGGCATCGGGAGACTCGTCCGCTCAGGTTCCTTGATGACAAGGAACCTAGCAAGCTTTGTCCATTATTCAAGCATTGTCGCGGATGAACTTGGACAGCGTGGGAACAATCTCATCGCGCCACCGGCGGCCGTTGAAGATGCCGTAGTGGCCGACGCCCTCCTGCGTGTACTTGATCCGTTTATTATCCGGAATGTTGGGGCAGAAATCGTGGGCCGCGTGGGTTTGGCCGGTTCCGGTGATGTCGTCGCGCTCGCCTTCCACCGTCATCAAGGCGGTGGTTTTGATCGCATGGGTATTTACCTTGCGCCCGTGGCTGATCATCTCGCCTTTGGGCAAAGCATGATCCATGAAAACGGTCTTGACGGTTTCGAGGTAAAACTCGGCCGGCAAATCCATCACCGCGAGGTACTCGTCGTAGAACTCCCGGTGAGCGGCAGCGCTGTCGCCGTCGCCTTCAATCAGATGCTGGAACATCTTCTTATGGGCGTCCACATGGCGGTCCAAATTCATGCTGATGAAGCCGCCCAACTGCATGAAACCGGGATACACCCGGCGCATGAAGCCGGGATAGTAATAAGGGACCGTCGCCGTGACGTTCTTTTCGAACCAGTGGATATCGTTTTTCTTGGCATACAGGTTGACCTCGGTCGGGCTGACGCGGGTATCCATCGGCCCGCCCATCAGGGTCATGGTGCGGGGCTGGCGGCGGCGGTTGTCTTCAGCCATCAAAGCCACGGCGGCCATCACCGGCACACCCGGCTGGCAAACGGCCAGCACATGCACATCCGGCCCCAACATTTCCATAAAGTTGATGACATAGTCGATGTAGCCATCAAGACCGAACGGCCCGGCGGCGGCGGGAACGTTGCGCGCATTCAGCCAATCGGTGATGTAGACGTCATGCTCGGGCAACAGTTCTTGAACGGTGCCGCGCAACAGCGTCGCGTAGTGCCCGGACAACGGGGCGACAATCAGAACTTTAGGATCATTGCGTTCCGTATCCCGCTTAAAGTGCAACAGATTGCAGAAACGGTGGGACAGAACGATCTCTTCCTCCACGGCCACTTCAAGGCCGTCGACAAAGGTCGTATGAAGCCCGAATTCCGGCTTGGCGTAATGCTTGAGCGCCCGGTTGACCAACTCGGCGCTGGCCGCCATGGACCGTCCGTAATGGGTATAGGAAACCGGCATAAACGGATGGCGGAATATTTCCATCGCCGCTTCGCTCATCATCCGCATCGGATGAGCCATCGCGTTTTTAAATTCGTGCAAGTGATAGAGCATCGTGTCCTCAAGTCCGCCCTCGTGGCGGGGCTTTTATTTGTCCGTTCCCCAGACAAGGCGCTTCTTCTGGAACCAATATAAGTTACCAGTTTTTTTGTGCAGTGCAACAAAAACTATGTGATTCTAATATTTAGAGCGGTTCCCGATTATTCTGGATCATTCTGATGGCGGTTTCCCGAGTTGATCCACAAGGCGCGGAGAGCAGCTTGTAGCGGGGCTACGAGCAAGCTTCGCAACGCCGTGGGCAACCGGGAAAAGCCACCCCTTCGGGGCCGGGCCTTTTGGACCTGGGCGGCGTCCCGCCTTTTGCCCGTAGCCCCGCTACGGACTTCAAGGCGCTCCTATCCCAGGTCCAAAAGGCCTCGGTCAGAATAATCCAGAATAATCGGGAACCGCTCTAAGAGACTTTAGGCTTGGTCGATCAGGTGGATAAAAGAGCCGGAAACCGTTCCCTCGACCAGCCCGACAGGCCCCAACTCAGCCTTTGCCGCGTTGGCCGTTGAAAATAAAGGCTGTCCTTGCTCTTTTAGGACGGAGGCGTAGTGGAACTCATGCCCCCGGAAAGTGGCGTCACAGGGACCCAGGGCGGTTTGAACAAGGAGCCGCGCCTGGCGGTAGCCCAGATGAAGTTTTCGCACCGCAAAACTGGTTTCCAGGTTCAGCACCCCGGCCATGGCATGACGGGCGCCGTCTTTGTCGACCAATCCCTGCCCCAGAACCATGTAGCCGCCGCATTCGCCGAATACGGTTTTTGCTTTTTTTGCGGCGCTTCGCAGCCCATCCAGGAAATTTTCATTGGCGGCCAAACGACCGGCATGAAGTTCCGGGTATCCCCCCGGTAGGTAGACCGCATCGCAGGTGTCATCCGGCGCCTCATCGGCAAGCGGCGAAAAGGGGAAAATTTCAGCGCCTGCGCTCCGCCACCCTTCCAGGGTGAGAGGATAGGTGAACCGGAAAGCTTGGTCTGCGGCAACCGCGATCCTTTGTCCCAGCGGCGGCAGGACTCCGCCTTTTTCGCCCGATAGAGACGAGGGTTGCGCCAAAGCCTTAAAGCGCTCCATATCGACATGCTGGGCCAATTGATCGGCTGCATCGTCGAGAAACGCCTCTAAATCGGCATGTTCGCTGGCCTGAACCAAACCCAAGTGACGCTCGGGTAGCGTAAGGCCCTTGCGGCGCGGCAGGCAGCCGAGAACGGCCAGATCGGGCAAGGAAGCCGCCATGGCGTCGCGCAAAATGCGCGCGTGCGCCTCGCTACCCACCTTGTTGAAGATGACACCCGCGACGCGAACCCCTTCGCGATGGCTTGCAAACCCCCGCACAACAGCGGCAGCCGAGCCGGCCTGTGCGCCCGCATCAACCACCAGCACCACAGGCCAACCGGTCAATTGAGCCAAATGCGCTGTCGAGCCATCCGCCGTATCGCCGTCGGCGACGAAAGCGCCATCGAACAAACCCATCACCCCTTCACAAACGACGAAGTCCGCCTCTTCTCCGGTTCTTTGCAGGCTTCCTGCCAGGGTTTCGGGACGCATCGCCCAGGGGTCAAGATTGAAACAGGGGCGCCCGGTGGCGGCGGCATGAAAAGCGGGGTCTATGTAATCGGGGCCGGTTTTGGCCGAAGCGATCGCGACGCCGGAACGCGACAAATGTCTGAGCAGTCCCAAGGTCACCAGGGTTTTGCCGCTCCCCGACGATGGAGCGGCAATAATCAACCCTGAAATAGCCGCCGACGCGCTCACCGTCTACTTACCGCTCTTCAACTCGCGGATTCGCTTGGCCATATCTTCCGGCGAAATGCCATGGGCGAACTTGGCTAAGAACTCGCCTTGAGTCCCCATGAATAAAACACTGGCCGTATGATCCATGATGTATTCACCGGGCTCGCGCCCCGGCTCAACGACTTTCTCAAAGCGGATTTTGTATTTCTCTGCGACGCCTTCGACCATGGCCGGAGTTCCGGTCAGGCCGACCAAACGGGGATGGAAGTTCGCCACATAGTCGGCCATCACCTGGGTCGTATCACGAGCCGGGTCGACGGTAATGAACAACGGCACCACATTCTCACCGTCCTCCCCCAACAAATCGAGCGCATCGCTGATCGTCTGCAGACCGGTCGGGCAAATATCGGGGCAGAAAGTATAACCGAAATAGACCAGCTGATAGCGGCCGTAAAAATCCGTATTGGTTACGACTCGGCCGGTATGGTCCTTCATGATGAAAGGACCACCGGGTGGCCGGGCGAATCCATCGGCAGAGAAAACAATCACCGAAACGGCTAGGAGACAAGCGGCAAAAAAACGCATGGCTCTACTCCTTGCCGTTCACGATGGCGGTCAGGCGTTCGGCCATTTTCTTTGGATCGTACCCATGCGGGAAATGTTTGACGAACTGCCCATCCGGCCCCATCAGATAGGTAATCGACGTGTGATCCATGAGATAGTCATCTCCACCCTCCCCTTCTTCAACCACTTTATTGAAGTATGCCCGGTAGGCTTTGGCCGCGGAAACGACCTGCTCTTTGGTTCCTGTCAGGCCGACCATTTTCGGGTGAAAATTGGGAACGTACTCTTTCAACACTTCCGGCGTATCGCGTTCAGGATCGATAGTGATGAAAATCGGGACGATTTTCTGCATGTCCTTTTCGTCCAGCAGGGTCAAGGCATCGGCCATAATCTGCAGCGAGGTCGGGCAAACATCGGGGCAGAAGGTATAGCCGAAATAGACCAGCATATAGCGCCCTCTGAATATCTCGTCGGTAACCGGCATACCTTTTTGATTGACCAGTGAGAACGGACCGCCGATTTTCGGCGCACCGGCGACCTTCGTACCAACCGACTTGTTGGCTTCGCTAGGGCTGGTCAGATCGACAGTCGATTGATCTTCGAGAGATTCGCCATACCAAATGAAGCCGCCCAGGATACAGGCTGCTAAAAGGTAAACGAAAAACCGGCTCTTAAAAAAACTCATCGGTCTCACTTTCGTCCATTTTCCGCACTGGGCCAAATTTCTAACCCGCCAAACGCCATGCCATAAACCCTAAAATGACCGCATTGACGATCATCAACAACGGGGCCGCCCAACCGACTGCCTCCCGCCACTTACGGACAGCGAGATTGCCGAGCAATCCCATGGCGAGGAGCGCAGGGATCGTTCCCGCCGCAAAGGCCGCCATCACGAAGGCCCCGCCCAACGCCGTTTCCGCCGCAGCCGAAGCCGCCAACGCACCATAAAGCAACCCACAGGGAATGAACCCCAAAAGAATGCCTAAGGCGTAGCCTCGCCAACCCACCGGCCTGGCGAACAACGGGCCGGCAAAGGACGAAACGAATTTCGACCAAGCCGTCTCGCCGCCACCGTCATTTTTTCTACCCAGGCTTAACCATCCCAATGTGGCAGGAAAAAGGACGGAGAGACGTTTGAGCGCGTAGCCGAGAAAAAACAACGCCGCCAGCGCTAAAAGCGCCGCAGAAAGTCCCTTAAAGCCTGAAACCTGCGCGGCTCCTCCTGCCAATGTGGCGCCCAAGGCCCCCAGCACCATATAAGTCGTCATCCGCCCAAGATGGTAAGGAGCCAAAGCTGCGCCGGTTAGCCGTGAAAATTCGCTCATTTTGTCAAGCGGCACGGTTTCAAGACGCGCGCCGACCTGGGCGAGGACGAAAGGCCCGCACATACCGATGCAGTGGGTCAGGCTTCCGACCAGTCCGGCCAAAAACAAGCTGGCGATTAAACTGCCGTTTCCGTCCACCGCAACCCGGCACATGTCCGCGCCGGTGACCAGAATATCGAAAAGGACGGTTTGGATGTCCATTTGGCGTGGCCTTTACGGCGTCCACCAGGAAAGGGTTTCGCGCAACCGCACCACCTCGCCGATCACCAGAAGCGACGGGGGTTTCAAACCGGCTTTTGCGGCATCTTCGACACACGTCCCGAGGGTCGTCTCTAGGACTTCTTGGCCCGGCGTGCAGCCTTTTGAAACAATGGCGGCAAGCTCATCCGGCGAGCGGCCCGCCGCGAGAAACTTTTCACGAATATCGCCCAGATGCTTCATCGGCATATAGACCACCACCACAGCCCCCGATGCGGCCAACGCCTGCCAATCCAGGCTGTCCGGCACCTCACCGGTTTCACTGTGTCCGGTGACGAAGGCGACCGCCGAATTGGTTGCCTTTGCCGTCGCCGGAATGCCCGCGTAGGCTAGGCCAGCGATCCCTGCCGTGATGCCCGGCACGACCCGAAAAGGAATGCCTTTGCCGACCAGCGCTTCCGCCTCTTCCGGTCCCCGGCCAAAAACAAACGGGTCGCCGCCTTTTAAACGCAAAACCCGCTTTCCCTGCCCGGCCAGATCAATCAGCCTTGCGGTAATTTCGGCTTGCTTGGGCGAGGCCTTGCCGCCGCGCTTGCCCATGGATTCCAGTTCCGCCGTTTGCGGAACCAAGGCCAGGATGCGCTCGTCGACCAATGCATCATGGACGATTACATCGGCATTTTGCAAAGCGTGCAGCGCGTGCAGCGTCAAAAGCCCCGGATCGCCGGGACCGGCACCCACCAGCCAAACCCAACCGGGTTCAAAGCGCGGAAAATCCATATTCAATGCGTTTGTCATGGCGAGGGGTATAGCCTGGAAATGGAGATGCCGCAATCCACCAATATCTTTGAAAAACCGTGCTGACCGCCTACATTAGCCGCCATGACCGACGGGCCCGAAGAGACGCGCTTGCGCAAAGGCTGGACCACCGGGGCCTGCGCCACGGCGGCGGCCAAAGCTGCGTTTGAAGCGCTGACGACAAAACGCTTTCCCGATCCGGTTTCAATCACCCTGCCCAAAGGCGAAACGCCTTCCTTCCCACTCAAGCTAAAAGTCCTTGAAAACGATAGCGCTACCGCCTCCGTCATCAAGGATGCGGGCGACGACCCCGACGTGACGCATGGGGCGGAAGTGGTGGTTACCGTGACGCGTGGACAAAAAGGGTCGGGGATCGTTTACAAAGCGGGTGAAGGGGTCGGCACCGCAACCCTACCCGGACTTCCCGTGGCGGTTGGCCAACCGGCGATCAATCCGGGGCCTCGGAAAATGATTGAAGGCGTAGTATCGGGTGATTTTCAAATTACCGTTTCCATCCCCGGCGGTGAAAAGCTGGCCGCGAAGACCATGAACCCAAGGCTCGGCATCGTCGGCGGACTTTCCATCCTCGGCACGACGGGCGTTGTGGTTCCTTATTCCTGTTCCGCCTGGATTCATTCGATCCAAAGCGGCATCGACGTCGCCAGAGCACAGGGCCTCGGCCATATCGCCGCCTGCACCGGTTCGACCTCCGAAGCCTGTCTGCGAAAGGAACTGGACCTTCCGGACTATGCTTTCATAGACATGGGGGATTTCGTCGGCGGATTATTGAAGTATCTCCGCCGCCATCCGATTGAAAAACTGACCCTCGGCGGAGGGTTCGCCAAGCTGGTCAAGCTGGCTCAAGGAGCGGCCGACCTCCACTCCAAACGTTCCTCGGTCGACTTTCTATTTCTCGGTGTCTGCCTGGAAAGCCTTAACGCCCCAGGCCTGGCCGAAAAAGCACAAGAGTGCAACACCGCGGCACAGGTTCTGACCATGGCGCAACAAGCTGGGGTTCCCTTGGGCGATTTCATTGCCGAAAAAGCCAGGGAGGCCGCCCTTAAGATGCTCGACGGCCAAACCGAAATGGAGGTTATCGCCGTGGACCGCCAAGGCGAGGTAGTCGGGCGTGCTTAATCTTTTAATCCTCGGCGGCACCAGTGAGGCGGCAAGCCTCGTGCGCCAGCTCCCAAAAGACGTTTCACCCATTACCTCTTGGGCCGGACGCACGAAAACGCCCCCCGATCTGCCCGGCGACGTCCGCATTGGAGGATTCAACGGCGCGGAAGGGCTGGCCACATACCTAAGGGAAAACGCAATCGATGCGGTAATCGACGCCACCCACCCCTTCGCCGCCCAAATCTCAAAAAACGCCGCCGAAGCTTGCGAAAAAACCGGCGTGCCTCGCCTGCTGCTGGAACGTCCGGCTTGGAAAAGGGAAAAGGGCGACAACTGGATTATGGCAAACGATCTTGCCGATGCCGCCGGGCAACTCCCCACCCTTGGCAAGCGCCCCTTTTTAACCATCGGGCGGCAACATTTAGATGCCTTTACCGGGATTACCGAGGTGCATTTTATCGTCCGCCTTCTGGCCCCCCCTCAAACACCGCTCGCCTTGCCGAACCATCAAATCATCACCGGCAAACCACCGTTTTCGCTAAACGACGAGCGCCAATTGATCCGGGACCATACCATCGACCTGCTGGTCACCAAGGAAAGCGGGGGATTAAGCACCTATGCGAAAATCGAAGCGGCCCGGCTGGAAAAAATTCCCGTCCTCATGGTCAAGCGCCCCGCCCCGCCTCCCGGCGAAACGGCGGATAGCATTGAGGCGGCACTCAACTGGATTGCCGCTCTTTAACCTTCCTTGGGCCGTAAGACATGGTGAAAGTCGGCGTCATACAGGTGGCTGTCGGTAAAATCCTCATTGCCGAACACCTTACCCACCAGAATAAGCGCGGTCCGAGTGATGCCGCTGTCTTTCACCTTGTCCCGGATATCGGCCAAGGTTCCGGCGATAAACTGCTGGTCCGGCCAACTGACCCGGTAGGCGACGACGACCGGACAATCCGCGCCATAGTGAGGGGTCAAATCGTCGACCACGTTTTTCAGGTTATTGACCGACAAATGGATCGCCAGCGTCGCCTTTGATCGGCCCAACTCCTTCAGGCTTTCCCCCTCCGGCATACCGGAAGACCGAACGGACGTCCGGGTCAAAATCACCGTCTGGGCGATATCGGGCAGGGTCAGTTCCGCCCCCAACGCCGCAGCCGCAGCCGAATAGGCGGAAACGCCCGGCGTCACCGTATAGGGAATTTCCAAGACATCGAGACGGCGCATTTGCTCGGCAATCGCGCCATAAAGCGCCGGATCGCCCGAGTGAACCCGCGCCACATCCTTGCCCTCAGCATGGGCCGTTTCGATTTCGGCGATAATTTCGTCCAAGTTCATCGGCGCGGTATCGAGCACCCGCGCATCTTTGGGCGCGGCCGCCACCACTTCTTCGGGCACCAACGACCCGGCATAGAGAACCACGGGGGACTGCTGAATGAGGCCGAGGCCCCGAACCGTAATGAGGTCCGGAGCCCCGGGGCCTGCACCGATAAAATGAACGGTCATTGGGCTATTTGCTTCCTTGTCCTGTCACCACGTCCCTGAGGATATCGAGTACGACGCCGGTTCCTTTTTCGATCAGCACAACATCGGTATCGACAACCTGGCGCTCGGTGCCTTCTGCTTCTTCCGGCAACTCACTAGCCAAATCGTCCGGCAGGTCGCGTTTCGCCAGACCCGGCGGCAAAGAGCCGTGCTTTTCCAAATGCTTCTTCAAGCCCGGCGGTAACTCGCCCTTGCGGGCCAGTCCAGGAGGCATGCCTTTGCTCTTCCCTTTGCCCTTATCTTTCTTGGCTTTTTTATCTTTCCATTTCTTGCCGCGATCGTCGTCGTCATCTTCGCGGTCGCCGTCTTTATCGTCATCCTTCTCGTCGTCTTCCTTGGCTGCCGCCGCGCCTTTGCCGAAGTAGTCGCGAATAACGCGTTTCTCCACTTCACTGAAAACGATGTCGCGGACGGTCTGACCGGTCGAATTGGTGGTGGTTTGCGCCGATACCGGACCGACCGACAGGGCTAAGAGCATCAAAAAAAATGCAAAAATCTTTTTCATTCGTGCCTCCTTAAGCGAGTATTTTTTCTTTCCGGTGTTTATAAGTGTCGTCCGATCACGATCCGGTTTCCATCTTTTTCGCATAACCTCTCGGCGTATAGACCCACCGGTTCGCGCCGCGGTCGATCAACCGGGTCTGATCGTTACCAACCAAAACCAGGGTCAGCATATCGACATCGTCGACCGATAGCGCTCCCAAGGTAGTGGTCGTAATCCGCTCCTCGGCCCGGCCCAGATTGCGCGCCAACACAACCGGTGTTTCGGGTGAACGCTTGGTCAAAAGGATGCGTTGCGCCTCCGGCAATTGGGTCCTGCGACGCTGAGAAACCGGATTGTAAAAGGCGACGATGAAATTGCCGTCGGCCACCGCATGCAGCCGGGTGACGATATCTTCCCAAGGGGTCAAGAGATCGGACAGCGACACCGTACAGAAATCGTGACCGATGGGTGCGCCAATCCGCGCGGCGGCTGCCTGAATGGCCGAAACGCCCGGCACCACCTCGATGGCCAGCCTGTTCCAATCGGGATCGTCTTCCCGGTCCAAAAGTTCGAACGCCAGCGTCGCCAAAGCATAAATTCCCGCATCGCCCGAACAGATCAGCGCGACGTCCTTGCCTTCGGCGGCCAGATCGAGCGCCACGCGCACCCGGTGCTCTTCCTTCGCCAAGGCCGATTCGTGTTGATTTTTCCCCTTAATCAGCGGCGCAACCAGATCGAGATAGAGCTGATACCCCACCACGTCGCTGGCCCGCGCAATGGCCTCGGTCGCCGCCGGGGTGCGCCATTCAGGCGTACCGGGGCCGATGCCGACAATCGACAGACGGCCTTGCTGTTTTCCGACCGTCGACGGGTCAATGTCATCAATTGAAAGGGCGACGGCGCACGTTGCCCGCGCCGATTTGGTTTTGTCGGCCACCAATCGGCTTTCCGGCCCCGCCGCCACCAAGGCCGCACCTTCGGCAACCCCGTGACACCCGACTTCCGAGAAAACCACATCCGACGGATTAGCAAGATCGTCGCGGCGCGCTTCCAACTCTTCGGCAGTGAAAAATCGCGCCGGAACGCCCAATTCCTTGGCCACCGCATGAACGGCTGCTTCATCCGCTTTGAGATTTAACGAGGTTACGCAGGCAATCGCCTCCTTAGCCAACCACTTATCCGCCAAGGTTTTCTGGATCAAGTCCATCAATTCCTGTGCGTCGCACCCTCTTTCGCAACCAACGCCGAGCGCCAGGCGCGGGGGATGGAGGATCAAAGTATCTCCGGACGGCTCAATGTTTTCGCAGGTGACCCGGATTGCTTTGTCCGCCACATCGGCAAAGGCGATATCGGCTTTTTCCAACCAGTCCGCTTGCCCCACCAGGGCGACCGGCTCCCCGGCCAACAAAGCCGCAGCAATGCCTTTCGCCGCCTCCGGGTTCGCTACTTTCCATCCGGCGGGCGGTTCATCCAGCGCAACGCCCAATTTCACATCGCCCGCCGTCGTCACCGCCGAAACGCCGCCAAGGATTTCGGCAATATTTTGCGCTATATGGTTGGCGCCATGGTGCCCTCCGAGAAGCGGCACGGCGACCGATCCGTCTTCGGCAACGGAAACCACCGGCGGCTCATCTTTCTTGTGGACCAGCAACGGCGCAACGGCGCGGATCAGAATGCCCGCGGCGCAAATGCCGACAATGGGTCGGCGATCGAGAAACAACGCTTTGAGATGCTCCAGCGTATGTTCGAAATGAACGTCTGCCCCTTGTATGCGCGAAGCCAGACCGTGGACCTCGCAATCGGGCAATACGGCGGCGATCTTACGGGCGGTTTCGAACCCTCCGGCGGTCAAGGCGATGACGGCGGTTTTCATTTCCAGGGTTCTCCCCTTTTTTGCACGAGTATCATCGAAAAGTACGGTCCTTCCGTTCGCTCAAGATCGCTGACCGCGCAAACCTTGGCTTCGGGCAAAGTTGCACGTTCCACATAGCGGGCATTGTCCGCGAGGTTCAATTTTTCCAGCACCCGGATGACCTTCTCGCGATGACGGCCGACTTTCATAATCACCGCCGCGTCGGTATCCAAAAGACGGCGCTCCAACTCGTCTTCCGGCAACGGCGCAGGCAAGACGGTTAGGATGTCGTTGCGCGACGAAAGGGGAAACGAGGCCTCGGCGGCACAGGCGGTTAACGACGTCACGCCGGGAACCACCTCAACAGGAAATCGCTCGGCCAAGCGCATGAAAAAATACATGAACGAGCCGAAAAAGAACGGATCGCCTTCGCACAAAACCGCCACGTCCTGGCCGTTTTGCAAATGGACGGCGATTTCTTCAGCATAGGCGTCGTAGGTTTCATTGGCCGGGCTGTTTCCGGCGACCATTCGGGTGCGCACACAGATTTCGGCCTGCCCACCCGGCAAGTGGGGAGCGGCGATTGAACGGGCGAAGCTCTCGCCCTCATCAGCCGCCATATAGGCGATCACCGGCACGCGCTTTAAGATATTGAGCGCCTTTAAGGTGATCAGTTCCGGGTCGCCCGGGCCGATGCCAAGTCCGAAAAGCGTTCCGGTCACGATTTTACGGCCGTCAATTGCGTCACCGTCATCATCGGCTTGAAGCCGTGCAACCGGCCGACGCCCTCCAAACGCTCGACGGTGAAGCGGGACAACGCCCCCCCGGTTTGTGCGACAAAATCAATCAGCGCTCTTTCAGCTTCCAGGGTCACCCCGTTGGCGACCAACCGCCCCCCTTTGGGGAGCTGGGCCCAACAGGCATCGAGCAATCCGGGCGTCGACACGCCGCCGCCCAGGAAAATGGCGTCCGGTTGAGGCGAGAGACCTTCCAAAACTTCCGGGGCCTCCCCGTCGACGATTTCCAGCGACGGCACGCCCAGAGCCATGGCGTTGTGCCCGATGAAAACCCGGCGCTTGGCGTTCTGTTCGACGGCGACGGCCCGGCCCCGGCCTTCAAGAGCGCGCAGCCATTCGATGGCGATGGAGCCGCAGCCGGCCCCCACGTCCCACAGGGTTTGCCCCGGCAACGGCTGCAAGGCCGAAAGGGTCGCCGCGCGGACTTCCCGTTTGGTCAACTGCCCGTCGTTTTCAAATACTTTATCCGGCAAACCCGGCACCAAGCTCAACGGTTTCGCCGCCGGACCGGGAACCACCTCAACGGCCACCACGTTTAAGTCTTCCGCCGTCTTTTTGCCCCAGGTCGCGGCGGTGGCGTCCAGCCGGTTTTCCTTGTCGCCGCCCATATGCTCCAACACGGTGATTCGGCTTGGACCGAATCCCCACTCGGTCAGCAGGGCGGCAATCTCCCGCGGGCTGCGGCCATCGCGACTCAGGGCGATGAACCGGGTCCGGGGCGCAAAATGAAGCAGCAGCGCCTCAACCGGCCGGCCATGAACGGTCAGACAGGCCGTATCGGGCAACGACCATTTAAGCCGCGCGCAGGCCAGACTGAAGGCGCTGGGCGAGGGGTAGACCAACAGATCGTCCGGTTCGAAAAACTTAAGCAGGGTCGTCGCCACGCCGAAACAAAACGGATCGCCGCTGGCCAGCACGACGACGCGCTTGCCCCGATGCAGCGCGATATCGGCGAATGTCTCCCGCATGCCTTTGGTCCAGGTGATCTGTTCCACCCCCGGGCGCGGCACCAACCCGTGATGGCGCTCGCCACCGACCAAAACCTCGGCATCATCAACCAGCGCCTTGGCGGCAGGCGTTAAGTCCGTTTCTCCCGATTCACCAACGCCGATGACGGTCATCCAGGGCGCGCTCATGGATTGCCTCCATTATTAGCCACCAATGCGTTGACCGCCGCGGCGGCGCAGGAACTGCCGCCAACCCGTCCGGTGAGCGTCATGAACGGAACACCGTCTGCATGTTCGATGAGGGCTTGTTTGGACTCGACCGCGCCGACGAAGCCGACCGGCATGCCGATAATCAGCGCCGGTTTCGGCGCGCCGTTCTCCAGCATTTCCAAAAGCCTGAACAAAGCCGTCGGCGCATTGCCGATGGCAACCACCGCACCGTCCAGTCGATCGCGCCACAAATCAAGCGCGGCGGCGGTACGTGTCGTTTTTAATTGTTGGGCAAGGCCGGGCACCGCCGGATCATTCAGCGCACAGATGACTTCGTTATTGTTTGGCAGGAACCGCCGGGTAATACCCGCCGCCGCCATTTCAACGTCGGCCAGGATCGGCGCACCCAGGTTAAGGGCGGCGCGCCCGGCTTCGGCGGCGTTTGCCGAATAGGCAAACCAGCCGAGCACCTCGGGCAGTCCCGTCGTATGGACTAAACGCCGGGCGACGGGGCGCAGGCTTTCGGGCACGTCCGCAAGACCCGCCAACTCTTCGATGGCGGCAAATGATTGCCGATATATCTCTTGCGGGTCACGGACGTACTCGAACATTCACACCTGTTTCTTTATTCGAACTCCGGCTCTTCGTGATAGTCGTGGGACATGGGATCGGCCAAGTGCCCATCCGATTCCACGACAGCGCATTTCAGAACCTTGTATTCCGGGTCCGGCCCGTTGAAATCGAACTGGGCCCAGAAGCTTTGAACGGCCTGCTTGACCGCCCCGTCTTCATCGTCGGCCGGCACCTGGGTCGCCCAGTGCAGCTTGCCATTATTGACCATAAATTCCAGATCGACCGTCCAGAACTTGTTGTTGTCGCTTATACTCATCTCAGACGTCCCCTTAAGCTTATTAAATGCCACAAAACGGATTTCGCGCTCTTCGGGTTTACCGTGGCCTCCTCATCAAGGCAATCGGCAGGCCTGACTTTTACTTTTCTTTACTCTCGCTCCCAGCCCGATGGTCGTGGGAATGGTGATGGTGACCGTGGTGGTGGTGATGGTGATGATGCCCATGGTCGTCGACCCCAATGCCGCGCACATGATGGTGATGGCCGACCTGCGGCGCCCCAACGTCGCCCTCGTAACCGACGATCTGCTCCCGGTACTTGCAGAGCTGGCAGTTCATTTCGTTGCCGCCTTCCAGGGTCTCCTCCATCCGGGAGAGGAAGGTATCGATCACCAAGTCGTGGTCGTTGAGGTAGCCTGCCTTGACGAACTCAATATCGGGATGGTTGGCCGCCACGGCGTCCGTCTGATCGTAAATCCGCCGGACCAGAATGCCGGTGAACAGGAAATAGGGGAAAACGACGATCCGTTTGTAGCCGAGCTTGGCGGCGTGCTCCAGCCCGCCATCGACGCGCGGAAAAGCGACGCCCGAGTAGCAAACCTCGGCCCAGCCCATACCCATGCCTTCCCACAGCATCCGGGCGACCTTGGAGACGTTGGAATTGGCGTCCGGGTCGTTGGTGCCCCGGCCTACGACCATCAAAAGCGTATCCTCACGGGCTACGTCATCGCCAGCAACCGCAAGCGCTTCTTCGACCCGCTGGGTCGCCGCTTTAAGCAAACGTCGGTCGATGGCCAACTCACGGGCGAAGCGGACATCAAGGTCCGGATTTTCATGGGCGAATTCGTTGATTTCGCTGGGCAGATCGTTTTTCACGTGCCCGGCGGCGAACAACATGCCGGGCAGGCAAAGGATTCGCTCGTTGCCCTGTTCCTTCAATTTGTCCAGACCGGTTCTCAAAACCGGCGTGGCGAATTCCAAGAAACCGCTTTCCACATCGTACTGCGGAAGACGTTCCTTTAGGCGAACGGACAGTTGGTTGAATTCATCGACGGCGGCCTGGTCACGGCTGCCGTGGCCGCAAATCATCACGCCTGTTTTCGGTGTATCGGTCATACGCCTGGTCTTTGCCTCCGAGCGCTAAAATTATTCCGTATTCCGCCTGGTCCTTGGCCTCCGGGCGGATGAGAGCCTTTTTAAAAGGAGTTCCCCTTTAAAAAGGTGGGCGGACTATAGGGAGTGGAGCCCCCTTTGTCAGCCGTAAAATTACTTGCCCGCACTTCGCCATCCGCTCATTGTTGCGCCATGTTTTTATTTGGGCTTTCAAACGGCGACGGCGGGTTCGACCCGCTGGTCTTCATGGTGGTGGCGCTGCTCATCGACGCCTACGTGGGCGACATGGGGGTCGTTTTCTCACGGATCAAGCACCCGGTCGTTTGGATCGGCGATTTGATCGGCTGGTTCGACCGCAAACTGAACCGGGAAAACCGCGGCCAGATGGACCGGGCCTTTCGCGGCCTCTTCGTCGTTTTGATCGTCGTCTCGCTGACCGCCGCCGCAGGTTGGTGCATCGCCTGGATCGGCCAAAACTATCCCTTCGGCTGGGCGATTGAATTGATTTTTCTGGTGACCCTGGTCGCCCAGCGTAGCCTTTACGATCATGTCCGCCGGGTCGCCAAAGGCATGTCGGAAAATCTGGAGAACGGACGCGAGGCGGTTTCCCACATCGTCGGGCGCGACCCGACCCAGCTGGACGAACACGGCGTGTGCCGGGCCGGAATCGAATCGCTGGCCGAAAACTTTTCCGACGGCGTGGTCGCCCCGGTATTCTGGTACGTGCTGTTCGGCTTTCCGGGCTTGCTGGTCTACAAGGCGGTCAACACCATGGATTCGATGATCGGCTATCGCAACGAGCGCTACAAAGCCTTCGGCATGACGGCGGCCCGGCTCGACGACATCCTCAATCTCATTCCGGCGCGCTTGGCCGGGCTGTTCATCACCCTGGCCGCCGTCGTTTCGCCGACCGCCAATCCCTGGCAGGCGTTGAAGGTCATGCTGCGCGATGCGGGCAAGCATAAATCGCCCAACGCCGGTTGGCCGGAAAGCGCCATGGCGGGGGCTTTGGGGTTGGCCTTGGCGGGGCCGCGCAAATACCGGGAAAATCAGGTCAACGATCCCTGGATCGGCGACGGACGGGCCCGCGCCACGCCCAAGGACATCAACCGGGCGCTCTACGTCTTTATCGCCGCCTGCCTGATCAACGGACTGGTCGTCGCCGCCCTCGCTCTTGTGCGGATGAGTTAACGCGCTTTCGCCGCTTCCAGCAGACCGTCCAGATCGGCATGGGCTTCCAAATGATCGGCCAAGGCGTCCAGCGTTTCTTCGATTTGCGAGTCGAAGCTGATCCCCTGGGCGCGGCCTTCGCGCAGCCGTTCCAGAAAAGCCGAGCGAAATCCATCATGATTGAACAGGCCGTGCAGGTAACTGCCCATCACCCGGCCGTTGCGCGACACGGCCCCTTCCACACAGCCTTTAAGCGCCAGCCAGGGGCGGTCCCGGTCCGGCCCGTCGGTAAAGCCCATGTGCATGTGATATCCTTTGACCGGCGCACGGCTGTCGATCTCCGTGCCTTCGGTTTCCCACAGCACCTTTTCCGGCTCCATGGTCGTTTCCACATTGAGGAGCCCCAACCCTTCGGCTTCGCCCGCCGGCCCTTCGATACCTTGGGGATCGCGGACCACCCGGCCCAGCATTTGGTAACCGCCGCAGATGCCGACGATCATACCGCCGCGCCGGTAGTGGGCGATGATATCGATGTCCCAGCCTTGTTTGCGGATGTAGCGCAGCTCGGCCAATGTGGCCTTTGAGCCGGGAAGAACGATGACGTCCGCATCGCCGGGAATGGCCGATCCGGCGCTGATGAACCGCACGTCCACGTCGGGTTCGGCAATCAGCGGGTCGAGATCGTCGAAGTTGGCGATCCGCGACAGACGGGGAACGGCGACGACGATCCGCCCATCGCCTTCCGGGTCCGGCTCGCCGACCGATTGCGATGAACCGAGCAGACTGGCGGCATCCTCGGCGGGCAGGCGGGACGCCTCGGCAAACCACGGAACGACTCCGAACGACCGGAGGCCGGTCTTTTCGCCGATCAGCGCCAAGCCGTCGTCGAACAAACTGACGTCGCCGCGAAACTTGTTGATCAGGTATCCGGCCAGACGCGCCCGCTCGTTTTCCGCCAGCAGGGAATGGGTTCCGACCAATGAGGCGATCACTCCGCCCCGGTCGATGTCGCCGATCAACACCACGGGGATATCGGCGGCTTCGGCAAACCCCATATTGGCGATGTCGTTGGCCCTGAGATTCACCTCGGCGGCGCTGCCCGCCCCCTCGACCAGCACCAAATCTTTTTCCGCGCCGACGACCTCATAGCTTTCCAGAACTTTCGCCATGAGAGACTTTTTAAACAGCATGTAGTCCTTGGCGGTTTTGTTCCCCAGAACCTTGCCCTGGACCACCACCTGCGCGCCCACGTCGGTTTGAGGCTTTAAAAGCACCGGGTTCATATGGACCGAGAGCGGCAGGCCACAGGCCCGCGCTTGCAACGCCTGGGCGCGGCCGATCTCGCCGCCGTCTTCGGTCACGGCGGCATTGTTGGACATGTTTTGCGGCTTAAACGGCGCGACCTTGAGGCCGCGCCTTTTGTAGGCGCGGCACAAACCGGCAACCATGAGAGATTTTCCCACGTCCGAACCGGTTCCCTGAAACATCAGGGCGGCAGGCTTTCCACCCGATTGCAACATGTAGTTTAGTACTTTGCCAGAGCGTCCCGCAGGGCGTCCGAGCCGGGATTGGGGGCCATGGTTGGCTGCAAAATGGCCCGCGGCTCCACATCCTGACCGTAGTAGGCCTTGTTGTAATCGCTCCGCTTGCCAATGACCGCCCCTTCAAACGCACCCCCTGCGAAACCGCCTCGGGCCAACGAATAGGTGACGATATCGGCTCCGGCGTTGGTTGTCGTCGCCCCACCCATACCGGCGCCAAGCGTTCCGACAGCAATGCTCGCATCCGCGCCCAGCTTCACCTGATCGTCCAACACCGAAATCAGACCTTTTTCCGTCCGGATAATCAAAACGACCTGCGAATCCTGAATGCCGAATTGCAAGCCGATACTGCCCGCGCCCATGGTGTAAAAAGCCGGTTGGCTCCATTGCCCTTCCGGCGTACGTGCGAGCAGCACACCGTTTCCGCCCGCGCCGCCGACGAAGAAGCCGGCCTTGAAGAACTGGGGAATGATCAACACGCCTTTCGCCGTCTTCATCAACTCGCGGGCCGATCCGAAATTCTTCTCCGACAGCACCGCTTCCACCGACATGCGGGCGCGGTCGACCAGATCTTGGGCGTCCTGCCTAGAAACGTCTTCAGCCGAAGCCGGTCTGGGCAAGGCAACGGCAGCGACAAATAGCGCCAGGGCAGCAAAAACAGTCCGAAAGGTCATATCCCCCCCCTTATCCGGGTCAGTACTCCACACCAGGCTGGGCCTTGATGCCCGATTTAAACGGGTGTTTCACCAGCTTCATTTCGGTCACCAGATCCGCCTGCTCGATCAAACCGTCCGATGCGCCCCTTCCCGTCATCACGACATGGGTCTCCGCAGGGCGATGGGCGATGATTTCCAACACCTCGTCCTCGGACACGTAACCGTAACGCATTGCGACATTCAACTCGTCGAGCACGACCATTTTGTACGATGGATCGTTAATCATCTCTTTCGCCGCGTCCCAAGCTTTCGCCGCCGCGGCGATATCGCGTTCCTTGTCCTGGGTTTCCCAGGTAAATCCCTCACCCATCGCCTTGAACGTCACCAACTCGGGAAAGCCTTCGAACACCCGGCGTTCCGCCGTGTCCCAAGCGCCTTTGATGAACTGGATGACGCCGACCTTCATGCCGTGACCGACGCAGCGCAGCACCATCCCAAAGGCGGCCGAGGATTTCCCCTTGCCGGGCCCCGTATGGACGATACACAGACCTTTGTCGGCGGTTTTGCCGTCCATGATCTTGTCCCGCGCCGCTTTTTTGCGGGCCATCTTTTCCTTATGCCGGTCGATATCGGACATGCGCCTCCCCTTTTGTCTGCTTCCATGTTGAAAGCTTATATAGGACGCGGCCTAACTCTGCACAATCGCCTTGGCGGCCGCACGGGCGGTTAAAATGCAGCCGCCGAGAAACGTACCTTCGAGCGCCCGCAGGCCATGCATGCCCCCGCCGCCGAATCCCGCGCCTTCGCCAACGGCAAACAGGTTATCAATCGGCTCACCGGTTTCGTTCAGCACCCGGCTGTCCAGGTCGGTTTCGATCCCGCCCAGGCTTTTCCGGCTGATAATAAATTCGCGGATAGCGATCAACGGTGCGGCATTGGGATCGAGTATCTTTTGGAACTTGCAGGTTCTCAACCGGTCGCCCCGGTACTCTCTCAAGTGCGCCAGCTTTTTAAGCTGCAAGTCACGCCAAGGCGGTCCGTTACCGATCTCGGCGTCGTAGGCGCGGATATCGGCCTCCATGGCGTTGGCGTCCACCGGCACCGGGTTTCCCAGCGCATTCATCTTGTGCGCCAGTTCGGGGATTGTATGGCCAGTCACCACGTCCTCGAAGTTTTCCGTCATATCCCGGTAAAGCGCTTTGTTGCCGAACAACACGCTTAAAATAAAAGCGACCTTCTTGTTGTCCCGGATATTCCGATTAAATTCGGCCCCCGATATGGCGAATTCCTTGAGGGCGATTTTCCTATTCAGCACCTGCCAGGAATATTTGTGCTGCTGCCTGCAAATTTGATCGATCAAATCGCGGGTATCGAACGCCGAGACCAACGGCCGAGGCGATTTGAACCGCCGCCCCGTCGCATCCAACCAAAGGGCCGACTTACTGGGCACCAACGAAAGGCCGTGGTTGGGCTTACGCGGCCTCGGATGGCGCACCCCGGCGGCATAGTTCCACATGCGCTCCAGATGAACGACCCGTCCGCCGATATCGGCGACCGCATCGTGGAGAATGCCGTCGGCGAATTTATGCGATCCGTTGAGAATGATCTCCGGAGGGCCGCTGCCGAGATTGGGGTGCCAGTGGCTCCGAACCCGGTCCATGGAGCCGTTGATCCCTCCGGCCGCCACGACGGTCACCTCACCGGCGACGCTGAAGGTGTCCGGCGTGCCGCCCAACGTGCCGGAACAGCCTGTGACCCGCCCGCCTTCAAAATTCAACCGCTCGACCTTGTGGCCGAACAAACAGGTGAGTCTTCGGCGCGCCGGATGGGCCTCCAGGTGTTTCAATAGCGCTTTAATCAATCCGTGGCCGGTGCCCCAGGTCACGTGGAACCGCGGCACCGAATTCCCGGGCGCTTCCTCTCCCCGCTCCACCCATTGCACGACGGGAAGAAACGACAGACCTAATCCAGTCAGCCAATCGCGCACATCGGGGGTGCAGCGTTCGACCATCCGCTGCGCCCAAGCGCGGGGCCAAATATCGTCGTCGGTGAATTCGGCGAAGTTCTGCCAGTCCTCCCAGGCCCGCTCCGGGCTATCCGCAATGCCGCCTTTGCGCTGTTCGGGGCTGTCGACGAAGAACATGCCGCCGAACGACTCTTTGGCCAGTCCGCCGAAATTCTCCTGCTTGTCGCGGTCGACCAAAACCACGGTCTTGCCGCCGCTCAAGCACTCAAGCGCCGTCACAATCCCCGCGATCCCGCCGCCGATAATCACCACATCGGCCCGATGTCCGGTCATGGGTTGCCTCCCCGATGGCTGTTTTTTCTTTGCTTTCCATCGATGATTGGCGATATGGGAAAGCAAATCAACGATCACATTCCAGCGCAAGGAGACCCGTGTGCCGCATAGGTCACGCACCAAACGCAGCGAACTTCTGCTCCCGGCAGGCGATCTGAACCGGCTTAAAACCGCCATTTTATACGGTGCCGATGCCGTTTATGCGGGCACGCCGGACTTGTCTTTGCGCACCCAGTCGGGGTTCACGCTAGAAGAACTGGTCGAGGGTGTCTCCTTCGCCCATGACGCAGGCAAAAAGGTTTATCTGACCCTCAACCTGTTCACCCACAACAAGGACATCGAAAAACTACCGCGCTTTTTGGAGACCATTCGCGAGGTCAAGCCCGACGGGGTGATCGTCGCCGACCCCGGAGTTTTCCAGTTCCTGAAAGACAATACGCCCGAATTGGAGCGCCATATCTCAACCCAGGCCAATATCGTTTCCTGGTTGACGGTCGACTATTGGCAAAAACAAGGAGCCGACCTTTGCGTCCTGGCCCGCGAAGCCAGTTATGCCGAACTCGCCGAAATCCGCGAGAAGGTTCCGGACATCAAACTCGAAGCCTTCGTCCACGGCGCCATGTGCATGACCTATTCAGGCCGTTGCCTGCTCTCCAATTTCATGGCCGAGCGCGGCGCCAACCAGGGCAACTGCGCCCATAGCTGCCGCTGGAAATACGACCTGAAAGTCCGCACCAAGGACGGCATTGAAAAAACCATCGGGATCACCGACCGGAACATGCAGGATTTCGAGTTCTTCCTCGAAGAGGAATACCGGCCGGGCGAAATCTATCCCATCGAGGAAGACGGCCACGGCTCCTACATCATGAATTCAAAAGACCTCTGCCTGATGCCGGTGTTGGACGACTACCTGAAAATCGGCGTCGATTCGCTCAAGATCGAAGGGCGGAACAAAAGCGAGTACTACGTCGCCATCGCCGCGCGCGCCTACCGCCAAGCCATCGACGCCTGGTACGACGACCCGGACAATTGGGTCCCCGAGCCTTACCTGAAGGAACTCCACACCCTGCAATCGCGCGGCTATACCATGGGGTTCCACACCGGCCGTTTGACCGACCTCGCCCATTCCTTCGACCGTTCCGAATCGCTCGGCGGCTGGGTGTTTGCCGGGATCGTCCGCGAATGGCAGGGCGACGATCTGATTTTGGAAATCCGCAACCGCTGTCAGGCGGGCGACGTGATCGAGTTTCTGCCGCCCGGCGAAACCGAGGTCATCCGCTTGCGGCTCTATGAATTCCTCGACGCCAAAACCGGGCAAACCCTAGAAGCCGTCTCGGCAGGCCAGGACCGGGCGATCCGCATCAACGCGGCTGTCTTTCATGCCGAAGACCTCAACACGCTGAAGGACCGGCTGCCGCCGCTTGCCGTCGCACGCAAAGAGACGCCGCTGCCCGACGACAAACAGGCGCTTTTGGAATCTGCCATCCGCGAGCAGGACGTGGAGCGCGGCATGATGGCGCGGCAAGACCTGCAGGCCTGGAAAGACGACCCGGAAGGGGCGGCCAAGAAGGCCTCGTTGAAAAGCCGGTCGTTCCTCGGCAAGGCCCCGAAGCTCGGACTTGAAGGCTGTTGCGGCCTGGGCTGCAACGGTTGCCTGATGTTCTGGAACGACCCCAAATACGAAGAAGCGCGCAAAAAACTGGCGGGCAAAGGCATCGGTGAAATGCTGGAAAAGGATTGTTCTCATACAGCCCCTCAATAATCCATCTCAGGGCAACTATATTTACTGGAGCGAAACAATAGGACGATTTCCATGGCCCCGCTCCCCACTCTGTTCGTCAGCCACGGTGCACCGACGACGATTATCGACCCGGACAGTCCGGCCCGGACGTTTTTGACCGGTCTCGGGGACAAAATCGACCGGCCCAATGCGATTGTCAGCATCACCGCTCACTGGGTAACCGGCGCACCCAAGGTCGGCGCGGCGGCGCACCCCGAAACCATCCACGATTTTTACGGCTTTCCGCAGGAACTCTATGAAATGGAGTATCCGGCTTCGGGGAATCCTTCTCTGGCTCACGAAATCGACCGGCTTTTGCGTGAAGCCGGGTTCGACAGCCGGATCGACGAGAAGCGCGGCCTCGATCACGGCACCTGGTCGCCCTTGAAGCTGATGTATCCGGAAGCGGATATTCCCGTCGTCCAGCTGTCCGTCCGGCGCTCCGATCCCGCCCACCATTTGGCGTTGGGGCAAGCTTTGGTCCCCTTGCGCAACCAAGGCGTTTTAGTCATGGGCTCCGGCAGCACCACCCATAACCTCGGCGACTTTACCTACGGAAGCGCCACGGCTGCTCCTTGGGCCCAGGCATTCGAAGATTGGCTGCGGGAGAACTTGGAAGCCGGCGATTGGGAAGCCCTGGTCGCATATCGGCGCGAAGCACCCAACGGCGAACGGGCCCACCCGAGCGAAGAGCACCTGATGCCGTTATTCGCCGCTCTCGGCGCGGCCGGTGAAAACGCCAAAACAGAAACCCTGCATAGCGGTATCGAGCATGGCAGCATCGGCATGAGCGCCTTTGCCTTCAGCTCCCCTTGAAGTGCTCGAACACGGTCCAGCATCCCAGTAGTATAAAGCCGCTCCCGGCAATCAGTTTAAGGGGGATGGCTTCCAGGTATTTCGAAGCCAACGTGCCGACGAGAACCGCTAATGCGGTTGAAAGAACCAGCGCCCCTGCTGCCGCAAAAAACACGGCGA
>Ga0209692_10001271_pt1 | contig 36377 bp, 29 predicted proteins | sample tdDd472_FD_187129 | JGI IMG/M metagenome (GOLD analysis project Ga0209692, IMG submission 187129) | Marine sediment microbial communities from the Atlantic coast under amendment with organic carbon and nitrate - tdDd47.2 (SPAdes)... | ecosystem: Environmental > Aquatic > Marine > Coastal >...
ATTAGTAGTAATAATTACTATATTTGTCCTGATTGTTAGATAAATGTGAGAGTAAAATTAAATATTAAAGATGTTATCGAATACTTGTAAATATGCAATTCGTTCAGTGATTTATTTGTCGATAAATGCAAAGGATGGAAAAAAAATTGGAATTAAAAAGATCTCTGAAGAATTAGAGATTCCAACTCCCTTCTTAGGCAAAATTCTACAAAGTCTTGCTAGACAAAAATTACTTACTTCAACAAAGGGACCACATGGTGGTTTTGGTATGGGGAAAGAACCTACGGAAATTACCTTAATGAATATTGTTGAAATTGTGGATGGTTTGGATATGTTTGAAAATTGTTTGATTGGCATGCGTCCGTGCAAATCAGGTTCTAGTAAACAACCTCCTTGTCCGGTTCATAATCAGTTTGGAAGTATCAGACAGCAAATTTATGACCTATTTAAAGGTAAAACAATAGGACAATTAATTTCAGAAATGGAAAGTTCTGATGAATACATCAGTTTATAATATTTTCTTTAGAAAAGATATTTTATTAAAAGGCTTGCTATCTAATAGCAGGTCTTTTTGTTTTTTAAGCCAAGGATATAAAATTATTGCAGTAATACCACCAAGAATATCTGCAAGTAAATCCATATAATCACCACTCCGGTTTACAAAATAATTTTGTTGCAAAAATTCAATAGCACCCCCATAAATTCCAATAAGTAGTATGGAGATAATCAGAATAGTAACTCTTTTTAATTTGGTTTGAATTCTAAATTCAGCCATTAGAAAAATGCCCATAATAAAGAACATTCCATAATGAACGATTTTATCGAAATGAGGAATTTGAATTGCATTTGTTTTTGGCAATTCATCGCCAGGAACCGCACAAAGTATAAATATTATAGCTGCCCAAATTATATTTCTCCAAAAAGGTTTAAATCTCATTTTAAATTTTGTTTATAGCAAAGTTAAAAAGCTAATTTAAGTTATCAAGTTTCTTTTTAGTTAATGATTTCAGCGAGACGTTTTTGATCAACTTATCAGAATTTCGTAAATTAAATTGTATTTGAAATTTTGTTAAATGAAAAAGTGAGATATGAAAATGTCAGCAGCTGAGATGATGAAATTACTAGGTGAAGAAAAAATAAATACCTGGTTCGATTTAGGTCTTTTTATTGATCGTTTTAAAGAGAGTAAACCAATTCCAGTTGTTGAATTTTCTGAATCTTTTTCAAATTTTAAAAGTGATTTAGTAAATAAGGGAATGGCTTTTATAACCTTCTATTTTTCGATAGATGGTGTGAGCATTGAGGTGGAAAAGTATGCCAAATCTTTTAGAGGAAATTTTGGTGATCATTTACCAATACATTATATAGCAGGAAAGTTTTATCCTGAAGCCTCAAAGATAATTGGCTCAAATGCTAATATTTTTACCATTGAAGAAATGCAATCTTTCGACGATTGGGATTTGTATAAAGATTTCTTTTTTACAAAACTGGAAAGAGGCAGTAAAGAATACAATGATTTGATTCTAAAATTTTGGAATCAGGTGTTACTTATTTGTAGTAAACTATCAAAATACATAGAAGATAATAATATTGGACTTTTGTATTTGATTAATGTTTGTTCTAATCCTGGTAATGTATCAAGTGCTTTGGCATGTGTTCTTGTATCGGAATTTATGGGAATTCCGGTAATAAATAATAATCATGATTTTTATTGGGAAGGCGGAAATTCTGAAGTTGAAAAAGAGGAAAAAGGATTAAAAAAAGGTCCTAGAGATTTCTTCTTTTTGAATTCTCATTTGGGAGAATTTTTTTCACAATTAGATGTTCTATTTCCATGGGAGTCTCGTTCCTGGATGAATGTTAATATAAATAGAAAACAATCGGAATATTTAATCAATATCAAAGGACACAACCCTGCAAATGTAACTGAAATTGGAACGGCCGTAGATAGCTCGGAATATTCAAATATCAACAAAAGAAAACAAATTGAGTCCATGTATCAAATGGAAAAAATGCTTAGTCGTTATCACGATGAAGCTCTCATTAGTTACTCGGTAAAGGATGTTTTAGACTACAAATTGGTTGATAGAAAAAATCCAGAACCCATTTATATTGGATATAAGACCAAAGCAATGCATAAATTCATATCCGAGAATATTATTTTCCTTCAGCCAACTCGTGTTATATCAAGAAAGAGAATTGAATTGGGCTTCGACTTGATTCAAAAAATGCTTAAAGTTGATAGTTTAAAAGATAAAATTAGAGAATCTTCTGATTTTAAAATAACTGTTTTAATAACAGGACCAATTCCTTTGGGACAGTACGCATATTTTCAAAAATTATTAAAACGTTTTCAAGCATTACTAAATAGTATAGATAGAGAGTTTAGAAAAAGAGTGTATTTGGGTTTTCTTTTTAGTGAAGCAGATAAAGAAAGGTTTAAAAATCAATTTGAGAGTCCGATAGGAATACCAGAACTGTACAGCATATCTTCTTTAATATTATTACCATCGAAAACGGAAGGTAGAGGTTTACCTATTCTTGAAGCTGCAGCTGCAGGAGTACCAATTTTTTGCAGAAGATATCAACCAGAGAATGTTTATGCGGAGGTAATTGGCGAGCATTTACCAGAAAAGGATAGACTACAAGTGATTGAGTTTAGAGGAAGAACTATTTTAGATTCACATGTGAATGAGGTAATAGAAAAAGTGTTTTTTCCTCATATCCATCATCGAAGTGTGACACATAATAAAAGAGTATTAGAAAATAGATATAGTATAGCTTCGTTGAATTTAGGTATCGATAGAATAGTTAAAAAACTTTACTACCAGTTAAAACCAAATTCGAATAGTTTAAAACTTGTAAGCGATGTGTTCGAAAGTTATCGGGATAAAGCTAATTACATTAATGATGATGTTAAAGCACTTTTGAAAACTGAAAATCGTCATTATTTGCCTGGTTACGGTCTATTGGGATTTATGCTTTATTTAAAATCTTTAATAGACCCAAGTTTTTTTAGAAGTGAAGAACAAAAAATTAGAGGAGGAACGTTCTATTTTGCTAAAAAACAAATTACCGATCATCCCGATACTGATAAAATGAGTATGGAAATGATTCATGAATTTTACAATGCTATTGATAATATATTTTCAGTTCGAAAAGGTGAAATTGATATCAGACATGATCATTCATTTACTTATCGTCATCGTAATAAAAATTACTATCCATTTCACGATTATACACATCAGGAATTGTCTGGAATGGTTAACCTTTTAAAATCAAAACTTCTTCCACCAGGTACTGGAAGAAAGGTAAGTGGAAGCTCGAGATTCTTTTTAGATAAAAATTTAGCACTTTCTCAGCTAACATCATCATCGGTGATTTCTATCGACGATAGAGAATTTTTGTTTAAAAGAATGAATTTGAATGTTCCAATGGCATATTTTCCTGGGAAATATATTAAATATGAGTTGGAGTATTTTATCTTAAACTCAATAAAGAATAGGTTAGGTATAGAAATGCACGAACCTGTTTCTATCAATGATATTAAAAGTAAAAACTTAGCCAAAGTTTATGTTTTTGCTCCCGATAAAGCTCTAACAAATTGGACAACTGCAACGGATATAAGAAAATTCATTGAATCTGGTTTCGATCAGGAATTGAAACTTTTATATGAGGAAAATATCCTTCAAATTGTGTCGATAAATTCTTTAACAGTGGGAATTCATATACCACAAATGGGAGAGAAGCCTTTATCTATTCTACGCTTAATAATGGAGAAGGAAGGATATTTAATTTCGAATAGAAGAAATGCTGCCTTCATGACTGATATTTTAAATATCGATCGTTTTCATATTGGTAAGGTAACAACCGAATTGGCAGCAAATATAATGGGAATACCGAATAATACAGGTTACATTCAATTCGTACCTGCTGGTGTTCGAACTACAATAGCTTATCCAACTCCAGTTCAAACTTCAAAAGATTTTTCTTTGTTATTGCATTCCGATCAGTTTAAATCTCTCTGTGATAAATTGGGAGAGAAAGAAGTTTACAGAATAATAAAAGAGGATGCAGAATTAAATGGTTCGCCTTTAAAAGAGGTTTTAGATAAACTATTAGCAAAAGATGCAATAAAATCTGATGTGGAGTATGCTAATGTTACAGGTAAATACAATGATGGTTTTCCGTGGAATGGTATTTTGGCTAAGGCAAATGTGAGTGATGATATAAAAGCATGGAATTTTGCAGCATTAAGCTCTATAAAAACTAAACGAGTAACCGATTTTGTAAAGGATTTTGAAAGTGAAAATTGTGTAAAAGCTAAAATTTCCTGGAATGGTGGATACATTTTAAATCCTGAATTAGTGGGAAAATTAGGCTTACCTGAATCATACATTGGATCTCCTCTAGGATTATTAATATCAAATGGAAAAACTTTAAGTGCGCCGCTTTTTAATAAGCCAGCTTTACTTATTTACAAATCAGGTAAATTGGATATTTCAAGAGTGAATTGTAGTACAGGAATCGATGTTGAACTAGAAAATCGTTTAATTCAATTTGAAGCTAAAAATTACAACAATTGGAATCCGAATCAAGTTTCCTATTTCGATTTAATGTATGATCATCAAGAAATAGTTGCCACAAATTGTATTATATACCGATTGGCTGGAACTACGATTAAGGAGATAATTGAAGATAAAAATTCAATTCAACAAATTCCTGTGGGCTTGACTTTGTGCATTCCAAAATCAGTAATTGAAAAACCAATTGCGAATTTAGGTGATGCTTTAAAAATATTTGTAAAAGGTTTAGATGATGTATTGCATGCAGTAGAGGCAGGACCAATGTTATTAGATAATGGCACTCAATGTTTGGATATGATAACGGAAGGTTGGAAGAAAGCAAATTCGATAAAAACACAGGCTGCGCGTTTGGATTTTACAGATATGAGAGGACCAAAAATTGCAGTTGGAATAGATGATAAAGGAGATTTGTTCGTTTTAACCGTTAATGGTAGAATTAGAGAATCGGTAGGTGCAACTCATTTTGATATGGCTGGTATTTTAGAAAAATACAAGATTAAAAAAGCGATGGGTTTTGATCCAGGAGGCAGTTCAACTATAGTGGTTAATGGAAAAACATTGAATATTTCGCCATACAATTCGAATTACGAAAGAAATATTTTTTCTCTTCCTCCCGAGCCAAGAGCTGTTTCAAATGTTATTATTGGATATAAAAAAGAGGAATAATAAAAAAGGCTGATTTCTTATTGAAATCAGCCTAACTATCTATAGGAATTATTTTAGTATTTTTTTAAACTTCCCAGAAAGGAAATATCACTGGTAACTCGTGGATCACCTTTGTATTTTACAGAACCAATACCCGAAATACTTACTCGTAATTCTTCTTCAACGAATACTTTTCCACTACCAACACCACTTATGTCTATTGTTCCTTTTTTCGCTTTTAATGCAATTGCATTTACACTTCCAGCACCCGAAATATCAATATCAACTTCTTCACATTTACCAGCAAGCTTAATTGTAGAAGCACCGCTGTTATCTATTGATAAACGATTAGCCGATAATTCCAGATCCGCCGAGGACGCACCATTTATTTCTATATCAATTTTATCAAATCGCAGAACCTGGTCACTTTTTAATGAAATAGCACCATTGGCTTTTATTTTACTCAAGTGCTTAAAACCGATGTATAGTTTCAATTCTTTTGATTTGTAAATTGATTTTTCGTTAGAAATATACAAAACATTATTTTTCACTTTGCTGGTGATTATATCTAAAAGATTTTCATCTGCTACTATTCTAAGACTGTAATCATCATCTTGGGAAAGATAAATGGTATAAGCTCCATTAATTTTTATCGCATCAAAATTACTTACTTCTCGATCTTCAGATTTTACATTTCCATTCCCTTTTATCCCATCAGCATAAACAGGAATAGAGATCATAAAACTGAAAAAAAGAATAAGAGCAGGAGTAATTAGTTTTTTGAAATTTTTCATATGATAATATTTTAACAAAGTAACTTTTCGAGACTTTGGTTGATTAATATTGTTGTCTGCCTTAAAGACGAGAATCTATATTAATTGTTGCATCATAAATATTCTGATGATTGCATTCTATATTTCTTAGGATGATAATTGTGGAAAATAAGAGAAATGCTTCTACCTTGCAAAAAAATATAGAAATATGTCAGGAGTTTATTTTCATATCCCTTTTTGCAAGCAACTTTGTCATTATTGTGCGTTCCATAAAAGCATATCGCTACAGGCAACAAACGAAATGTTGAATTGTTTTAAAAAGGAACTTAAATTGCGGAAGGATTATTTGAATCAGAAATCGGTTTCTACAATTTATTTTGGAGGAGGAACACCCTCGGTTTATCAACCAGAACAAATTGAATTATTAATTGATGAAGTAGCAAAATATTGGAATATAGAGTCGGATGCAGAGATCACCATGGAAGCTAATCCTGATGATTTGAATCAATCCTACCTTGAAAAGTTATCAAAGTCATCAGTTAATCGTTTAAGTGTAGGAATACAATCTTTTCATGATGAAGATTTAATTCTTATGAACAGAAGACATACTGGAAAAGAGGCATTTAATGCTATTCGCAGAGCGCAGGATTTAGGTTTCGATAATATCTCTGTTGATCAGATATACGGTGTTCCCGGCTTAAGTATGGAGAAGTGGAAAGAGAATTTAGATTTGGTTTACGATTTAAATATCCAACATATTTCTTCTTACCATTTAATGTATGATCCGAATACAGTTTTTTCTAAAAAACTTGAAAAAGGACAGTTAACAGAATTGGATGAAGAGGAGAGTTTTGAACAATTTAAATATTTGATTGATTCTGCTCGTGAGAATGGTTTTATCCATTATGAAATATCTAATTTTTCTAAAGAAGGATTTATTTCCCGCCACAATTCCAGTTATTGGCAGCAAAAGCAATATTTGGGCATTGGACCATCGGCACATTCCTATAATCTGCAGGAAAGAGAATGGAATATTGCTCACAATTATAAATATATGAAGGCGATTGATGAAAAAGAAGATTTTTCGGAGAAGGAAAATTTAAGTTTTCACGATAGATTTAATGATTTTGTACTTACTTCTTTAAGAACATACTGGGGAATGAATTTGGATCAGGTTAAGGAATTGTTTGGTGAACAATTGCACCAACATTGTGTTAAGAAGGCAGAAAAATATATTCAATCCAATCATATTCGCAAAGAGAATAACTCCCTGATTCTTTGTGATGATGGTGTTTTCGTATCAAATGATATTATGTCTGATTTTTTCTGGATTGAAGAAGAATAGAATTACAATTGATTCGTTAATTAGGAATCATCTTAATAAAACCCGGTTTATGAATTTTTTTAAATATTTGATATTTGCATTATTAATTTGCCTAACGCAAGTTTCATATTCTCAAAATGATACAGTTCAGGTTTTGAGTCCGAAACAATTTAACAGAGTTGCCAAATTAAATAATAATGCTGTTGTTATTGATGTTCGATTGGAAAAGGATTTTAAGAAAGGACATATACAAGGAGCTTTGCTTGCCGATACATCAGAAAAATTATATCAGATTATCGACTCGTTGGGAGGAAAGAAGACCTATTTACTTTACTGTAAATACGGAGAACGTAGCATAACTGCCGGCAAATTTATATATGAGAAATACAAAATTCATGTATGTTCTCTGGAGGATGGATTGGATTATTGGAAGGAATTAAAAATGAACATAGAAAAATAGTTGTTCTTGTTACTAATATTTGAGTCCATTTTTAATTCTAATAAACTGAATTTTTTCTCGTTCGATATGATTTTATATTTATGAAAAAGATTCACATTTTTATAAATAAGTCAATCTTATGTCAATTTATTCTAGGATGAACAATTTGATAAAAAAGGCAAATTCTTAAGAATCTGCCTTTTTAAAGTGTTGTGAATTTTGATTATAATTCTGCTTCTCTCCAAGTCCAGCTCGAAATATCAACTTTTGTTCCTGAATTGTACGCTGAATTTACATCAGCATTAACTCCATCAATTTGAACATTCGATAAAGCACCATCATCTTTCATGTCTATATTTTTATCGTAACCTTCTAAATAGATATTTGTAATAGTAGCTCCAGATTCTTTTTTGAATTGTAATGCAGTTCCACCAACAGTAGAAATTGCCGTTACATTCATAAAATTTGGATTGTTATTAATTTTATCTCCTTCGAAAGCAGTTGAGAAACCTGCAATAGTATGAGAAATGTATGTATTGGTTACAGTTCCATTCCATCCTTCAGTCCAATCTACCGAATCATCTTCGTTATTTTCAAGATACAAATTACTTACAGAAACAGTTCCTCCGAAAAATTCAATACCATCATCCGAACCATTCAATACGGCAACATTTTCGATAGTAGTACCCGAGCCAACAGCATAAAGAGAAACACCATTGTATTGTGATTCAGAATTAATCTGTGCTCCAGTTCCTTTAATTACAAGGTATTCAATTGTTCCTGAGTTATCATCATTGGTTGATCCTCCATAAATAAAACCACCGACTTCAGCTTCCGAATTAGCACCTGCTGTAGTTGTTGCTTTACCACAAATGGTTAATCCACCCCAATCTCCTGGTTGTCCCTGATCCGAAGAAATCACAACAGGATTGCTTGAAGTTCCATTTATATTAATTGTACCACCCATTAAAACAGCAATATAAACTTCGGTTCCACCTGCATCTGCATGAATTTTAGTGCCGGCAGGAATGGTTAAACTTGCACCATCTTGTACAATATACGAGCTTGTTAAGCGGTATGATTTAGTTGCATCTAATGTTATATCACTTGTTACATTTCCCGATAATTCTTCAACGACAGCAAGTTCAGCATCAACCCAAGTCCATCCCGAAGGATCAACAGTTGCTGCAGTATTGTAACTTTTTGTAGGATCTGCATTTTCACTTTCGATAATAACATTAGTCAACGGACCATCATCTTTCATATCAATGCTTTTAGCATATCCACTTAATGATAAGCCTGTAATAGTTGCACCAGATTCTTTCTTGAATTGCAAAGCAGTTCCGCCAGTAGTTGAAACTGCCGTAAGATTTACAATTTTTGGATTGTTGTTTACTTTATCACCTTCAACAACTGTAGAAAAATCTTGAATGGTATGCTCAACGTAAGCATTTGTAATTGTGCCGCTCCAACCTTCAGTCCAGTCAATAGCATCATCTTCGTTATTTTGCAAAAATAAGTTACTTACTGAAACTGTACCACCAAAAAATTCAACACCATCGTCAGCTCCATTAATAACTGCTACGTTTTGTACTGTTGTTCCTGAACCTACAGCATAAAAAGAAACTCCATTGTATTGAGATTCAGAGTTAATTTGGGCTCCTGTTCCTGTAATAACAAGGTTTTTGATTGTTCCAGAATTGTCAGTATCATCAGTTCCTCCATAAATGAATCCACCTACTTCAGCTTCCGAATTTGCACCAGCAGTAGTTGTAGCTTTACCACAAATGGTTAATCCACCCCAATCGCCAGCATTACCAGCTACCGAAGACATTACTACAGGATTACTTTCTGTACCTTGGATATCTATTTGTCCACCCATTAATACAGCAATGTAAACACCTGTTCCACCATTATTAGCAACAATTTCAGTTCCTGCAGGAATGCTTAGTTTCATTCCATCAGGTACAATAAAAGAACCTGACAGATCGTATTGAACTGAAGCCTTAAGTGTATAATTCTCAGTTAATGTTCCGTTCATTTCTCCACTTTCAAGTAATTGAATTACGCCTTCAACAGGTGTTGGAGTTGGATCATCATCATCGTCTGAGCAGCTTGAGAAAATTGGCATTGCCAAGATTGCAAGCCCTAAGATTTTAATCGTTAATTTTTTCATTTCAATTTCAATTTTGGAATATAAAAAGTTATTTAGTGTACTAATTCAAACTGATCTTAAGTCCTAAACTTAAGTTCATTCCTTTTTTATAAGATTTTACAATTTCATTTGTTGCTTCACCAGAACTTGGTTGAATTTTTTGTGTTTGTTCAATTTTAGGATTCAACAAATTCTTTCCTGAAAATTTTATGGAGAATCGATTGGATAATTTTTTACTTAGTGTTAGGTCAAGAGTCACAAATCCCTTTTCTATAATTTCATTATTGAAGAAGGTATCACTGTATGTTTTATCTTCTGGTGCCCCAAGAGCAAATATTTTATCAGAAGAATAGTTTCCTGTAAGTGTTGCGGAAAATTCTTTCTCTTTATTGGTAGTATAGTTTAAGGATCCGTTGAAAATAAAATCTGATGCTCCTTGCAGATCGGTTTCTGTTTTTTTATTGTATTGAAATTCTTCCAATAGATCCTGCTTGAACCACATTTTAGTAGCATTTAAAACCACACTTAATTCAGGCTTTTCGCTATTTTCTGGTTTAATAAGTGAAAACCTTGTTTCCAGCTCAAAACCATAAACATCAGCTTTATCACCTGTATTTTGGTAAATAAAATTACCTGAGGAACCTCTTGATAAAGCCAAATTTATAGGATCGTTAATTATTTTATAGAAAGCCGATACAGAGAACAATTGCTTTGCGCTTGGAAACATTTCCCACTTTACATCCAGGTTGTAATTTTCAGAATTTTTTAAATCAGGATTACCTTTAGTAACGCGTCCTGTTGGTGATACATATTCGAAAGGTGCCAACTCTTTAAATTCTGGTAGAGTTATGGTTTTACTTGCTGCAAAACGCAATGCACTTTTATCAGTTAACTGATATTTTAAATTGATCGCTGGCAGTATGTTATCATACTCATTTGAAAGATTGCCAATTCGTCCAACGTAATTGGCAACATCCCAATCAATGTCAAGCTTATTGTTTTCGAATCGTATACCAATAGTACCAGACAGTTTATTCAATTGAAAAATTGTATTTAAAAAGACAGAATATACGTCTAAATTGGCATTGTAAGTATCAGGTTTTCTTTCTCTGATAATTAAAGTATTGCTATTGTAAAGGCTCTGATCTAATAATGCCTGGTCTAAATTGTCAACTGAATTTACCTGAACACCTTTTGCTCTTATTCCAATAAAAAGAGAGTTAAAATCCCTTTCCTTCATTCTGAAATTGCCACCAAAGTTTAATTTTAATTTATTATCGGTTTTATCAATTAATGTCAATTCATCTTTCAGGTATCCGTTTATTTCCGAATCTTCGATATTTTGCTGGGATTTTCTTTGTTGGAAATCTCCTACGTGAGCAAATTGTATGGTATTCTCATCCAGAATATTTACCTCGTTGCGAATTCGGTTTGGTTCTTCTGCTTTTACCTTATTATAAGCAATTGCCCAATTTAATTTGTTTTGATCATTAATTGCATGTGATCCCAATAGTTGAGAAATTAATAAATTCGTTTCTTTTAAATTTTGATCTCTTACAAAAGCTCCTTCTTCCTGAGGATCCTGATCGAACACATATCCTTCACCGTTTCGTCCTTGTTCGTAAAGTTCATCGGAGGTTTTATGCACCCAAATTGTATTTAAATTGATATTGTGATTTGCATTAAAATCAAAATTCAAATTCAATAATCCAGTTGTGTTGATTTTCGTTTTAAAAGTTTCGGTATCGGTAAATGATTCATCTAAAACATTTGATCTGTATTTTTTGAATATACCATCAGAATATTCCGATTCATTTTCATGCGCAAGAGTGGCAAAAACAGATAAATCTTTCTTGAATAATATAAATTTCTTACCCGCCAGAATGGAAAATTCATATCCTATTGGGAAATTTCTTGTTTCAGTATTCCAACTTTGCAGATTGATTGCATTTAAAGTATTGTAAGGTTGATCGTAAAATCCCAGACTTAAATTTTTATGATTTTGTGTGCTTTTGAAATTATCGAACACTCCACTTTTTAAAACATTAGTATTGATTTTTGTAGATAAACCAATTGATATTTTATCGCTGTAGGTTTTAGAAACAATATCAACATTTCCGGAAGCTTGGTCAGCGTAACTTTCAGCTGAATAGGTTTTGTTAATGTTAATATTCTTAATTATGTCGGTTGAGAACATTTTCAAATCAATGTTCTTTTTGTCTACATCATCTGAGGGAATAGGTAATCCATTCATTGTAGTAGATAGATATCTGTCTCCTAAGCCTCTTACATATACATCTCCTGAACTTTCGTTTTTGGTAACTCCAGATATTTTCGAAGCAGCAGTAGCTGCATTCGAAACACCTTGAGATGCTAATTCTTGCGCTCCAATGGATTGTTTTATGCCAATTGATTTTTTCTGATCAATCAAAAGAACTACCTCAGATTCCCTATTGGCTTTCGCAATAACTTTTACATCATTTAAAGCAACGGTTGATTCCCCCATTATAAAATCAACAGTCACGCTATTACCTATATTTACTTGAATGTTGTTTTTAGCCGATGTTTCGTATGAGATAAAGGAGCATTTTACAATTACTGTTCCTATCGGTACATTGGGAATAGTATAATTACCGTCAAAATCGGTTACCGTTCCAATGGTTGTTCCGTCGATATAAACTGAAGCTCCGATTAATGCTTCTCCGGTTTTTCCATCTTTAACATTTCCCGAAATGCTTCCATTTTGCGCATACAAACCGATTGAGAAAAGAGTTAGTACTAAAACTAATAAAGCTTGTTTTGTCATTTTTTAATTAATAAGTCAATACGATATTTACTTTCGAATTACAATGCGATTTTAAGAATGTAATGTGAGTAGAACGATAATTGAGTCTTAATTAAAAATTATCAAAAAACAGGCTGATGTTACTAGTAGGTTAAGAGTAAAAGCGAATGTTAAAATAATATGAAAAAGGTATTAATATGTTATGGAATTACACGATTTAAATTTGCATGGATGTTTTATTTATAAAGGTTTACACATTGTGAATTTCTTTAAAATGACAATAAGATTACAAAAAAATGACTAGAATTTTTTCCTTGAAAATTTCGTGTAATGATTGAAAATATAGATTGAATTATTTGTATTCAAATTTTAAAACGATTGTGAGTACGGTTTAAAAATATTTCTTAAATGTTAAGAAAATATTAAGATTTAATGTCTTGAATTACAATAAGATTAACGAAAAGTTAACTTCTATTTCAGAAATTATCCTACTTTTATTTAAATATTTGCTGCACGGAAAAAGATTGTAAAAATCACTGTTTTCTATCGCTTTAAGCAGATATGATTTCTACATTTTGAATAAGTATTAAAACAAATATGAAATTAATATCATCAACAAAAGTGAGTTTGTTCACCAGTCTGGCTGTAGTTGGAATGGTTCTACTGGCTTTTTTACTCGATCTATTCTTCGAAAATAATAATTGGTATATAATATTATATGCTGTTTTTATAGGATGGGGAACATATACAACAAGTAAGTATCTGTTAAACCGATTTTTGTATTCTAAGGTAAGGATGCTTTATAAAACAATTCATGATACTCAGCTTATTGATCAGGAATTGGGAGAAAGAGTTAAAACTGATGACATTTTAGCTGAAGCAGAAAAAGAAGTTCAGGTGTGGAGTGAGAATAGAGGATCTTTAGTAGCACAATTAAAAAAGCAGGAAAAATACAGAAAGGAATTTATTGGAAATGTATCGCATGAATTAAAAACTCCTATTTTTAACATACAAGGTTACATTTTAACTCTTCTTGATGGCGGATTAGAAGACGAATCAATAAACAGAAGTTATCTGGAAAGAACCGAGAAAAGTATCAATAGAATGATCACGATAGTAAAAGATTTGGAAGTGATTTCGAAGCTTGAATCGGGTGAGTTGAAATTGATATATGAGAGATTTAATATTATCGATTTAATTAATGAAGTGATTGAAATGCAGGAAATGCGAGCGAAGAAAAATCGTATTAAACTGATATTTAATCCAGCAAGCTCAGTACCTAAATTTGTGTATGCTGATAAAAAGGAAATTTTTCAGGTACTCAATAATTTAATTGTAAATTCAATTAAGTATGGTAGAGATCATGGCACCACTATTATTGAATTGATGAGTATGGACAATAAAGTTCTTGTTGAGATTAGGGATAATGGAATTGGTATAGAAACTGATAATTTACCTCGTATTTTTGAAAGATTTTTTAGGGTTGATAAAAGCAGATCAAGAAATATGGGAGGATCGGGATTAGGTTTGGCGATTGTCAAACACATTATCGATGCTCACAATCAAAGTATAAATGTAAGTAGCACCTACGGTGAAGGTACTAGTTTTACTTTCGCTCTCGATAAATCAAAATAATAAAAAACTAAACAACCAAAGCCGAATGGAAAATAGCAATTATAAAATTTTATTGGTAGACGATGAAGCTGATATTCTAGAATTTTTAAGTTACAACCTAAAAAAAGAAGGATTTCAAGTTTCGACTGCAGCTGATGGAAGAGAAGCAATTGAAAAAGCTAAAAAATTTCATCCGCATTTAATCATTCTAGATGTAATGATGCCGGAAATGGATGGAATTGAAACTTGTGAAAAGATTAGATCGCTTCCGGAATTTTCGGATGTATTGATTTCATTCTTAACTGCAAGAGGTGAAGATTATTCACAAATTGCGGGTTTCGAAGCTGGAGCAGACGATTATATCAATAAGCCTATAAAACCAAAAGTTTTTATCAGCCGTGTTAAGGCTTTATTAAAGCGCGCCGGTCGTATTTCGGGTGATAATTCAAGTGTATCCAATGGCTTAATTACCATCGGAAACATATCTATTGATAGAGAAAGATATTTGATCATACAAAATGGGAAAGAATTTTCCTTGCCAAGGAAGGAATTTGAATTGTTGATTCTTCTTGTATCTCGTCCACAAAAAGTTTTTACTCGCGATGAAATATATGCTGCCATTTGGGGCGAAAAGATTATTGTAGGAGATAGAACTATTGATGTTCACATTCGAAAATTAAGAGAGAAAATAGGCGATAAATTTATTCAAACTGTTAAAGGTGTTGGTTATAAATTTATTGATGCCGAGTAAATATTTTAAGCATAAGCTAATGTTGCAATGCTTACTTTGGCACTATCAGCTTGCAAAATTGCCTGGGCACATGCTTCTAAAGTTGATCCTGTAGTTACAACATCATCAACAAGGAGAATGTGCTTGTTGGCAAATTGATTAATATCCTTTAGTTTGAAAATATTATCTACATTTTGCCAACGTTCCAATTTGTTCTTTTTCGTTTGAGATTGTGTATGAACCGAGCGATATAAATTCTCTGCTTCAACTGGAACTTTTATACTAATTGCAATGCCATCTGCCACAACTTCTGCCTGGTTAAATCCTCTTATTTTTTTCTTTTTAGGATGTAAGGGTACAGGCACTACCAAATCAATATCTTTAAAATAATCTGATTTTTTTAATTGAATTCCCAAGTGCTTGCCTAATTCAATACCAATGTTTTGTTGGTTGTGATATTTTAATTTGTGGATTAGTTTCTGAAATTTACTCCCTTTGGCAAAAGTAAAATATGATGCTGCGTATTCTATTTTTACTCTTCCCCAAAAAAGAATAGAAACTGGGTTATTCTTTTCCAAATGAAAATTGGTGGTGGGTAAATCATATAAACATTTGGTGCAAATTGAAATTTCATTTTTGAACAAGTAATTTCCACATGCCTGACATAGCTTGGGATAAAATAGATTGACAAAATCATTCCACCATATTGCGCTGGTTCTTGAGATATTCACTTTATCAGATTTGTAATATTATCTAAATAAAAAGTTAACTAACACTTAAGGTTTTGATAAGCGTTCCCTAATCTGTATCAAATTAAACAGTCTTACTTTTGTTATGTACTCAAGAGGAAATAGAACCTCTTAGTATGAGAGAATTAATTGTTGATATCTAATTTAATGAAAAAAACGATTGGATGTCATACTAAATCAGTTAGATAAAGAATACTAAAACCGAAAATTTTAAGACAATGAAAAAGTTTGTTTTTCTTTTTATCGCACTACTAGCAATTGGCTTTGAGAGCCAGGCAATAAAAGTAGTTACGCCTGAGGGCGACAGAGAATTGGCGGCGGCGGAAGCTGCAGCAATTGAAACAACAAGCCTTACTGGTGTTGTTTTGGATACAGAAACAGGTGAAGCTTTAGCTGGTGTTGCAATTCGTTTCGAAGGATCTGAGGAAACTGTTTATACAGATTTTGATGGAAATTTTAAGATTACTAATATAGTTCCAGGTAACTACAATGTAATGTCGAGCTATATTTCTTATACCGACAATAAATTAAAGAATGTAAATGTAAGCGGAGTGAATAATGTAATCCGTTTGGTACTTAAAAAAGACTAATTAAGAGTAAATGATTAATAATTTTAAAGTAGTAGTTAGTCTTATACTGTGCCTTGTAGCATGTCATTCGTTCTCGCAGTCAATTGAGGAGATTGAAGGACTATATTACAATACATCTGGGGATTTATATACCGGTACATACACCGAGTTTTATGAGAGTGGAGCCAAAAGGATTGAAATGAATTTGGAAGAGGGAAAGCGTAATGGTAAGATTACTCTCTTTTTTGAGGATGAACAGACTCAGGAAATTCGATCTTATGTATCTGGTTTAATGGATGGAACATGGATTACATGGAATGATAAATCGATTAAAATTGCCGAAGCCAATTACAGACGGAATAAGAAGCATGGCAAATGGTACATTTGGGATGACAAGGGCGTAATGCGCTATGAAATGGAATACAGGGAAGGTAAAAAAGTCGGAACCTGGTTCATTTGGGATGCCAGCGGTAATTTAATAAAAGAACGAAAGTTTTAGTAAATTCAGATAATAAAAGTTGTCAAAAGTCGCTTAATTAAGTTTAGGCGGCTTTTTTATTTTAGTATTCGCAATGATAATGCACGATAGCCGTTATTTCTTAATAAATTTGTATTAGAATCGTTATTATTGCAAAATCAAATTTTATTATCGCTTAATCGATGAACTCACTTTCAGATATACTAAAAATTATAGGTAAACGAATAATTGAATTTGGTCCTTATTTGGTATCTGAGTTTTCTGGTTTTTTAAAGAGAAATAAATATGGTGTAATGGGAACCTTGGCATTTCATATGTTACTTCTTATCATTTTATTTTCCTTTAAATTGAATACCAGAAGAGAATATATTGAACCAGAAATTTTCATCGATATTCCTCTTGAAGTGGCAGAACAGATTCTTAAAGAGGAACAAGAGAAAATTGAAAAAGTTCTGGAAGAAAAAAATTTTGAAATAACTAAGAGTGTAGACGAACTTCTTCGATCAATTGCCGTAAACCAAAACGTTAAAAAATCAAATTCTGACCCGAAACAGAAGGTTGAGAATATGATAGACGAAATTCGTAAGAATTTGGATGAGTATGGATCTGATGAAGCTCCTGATGGAAGAAGTAATTCAGATGACTATAAATTGGATAGTATAAGCTTGGCTGAATCCAAAGAAAAACAGAGAGTTCTGGATTCATTGCAAAGTATTGAATATAGTGGTCCGAGTAGTGTTTATTACAGTTTAAAAGGGCGACATAAGATTTACTTACCAATTCCGGTTTTTAAATGCGAAGGTGAAGGTAAAATTGTGGTGCAAATTAGTGTAAATCAAAGTGGAAAAGTTGTTGATGCCAGAGTTTTAAAAAAGGAATCAGGCGTACAAGATGACTGTTTATTTGAAGCTGCAGTTGGAGCCTCATTTAAAACCAGATTTAACGTAAGTACATCGAGTCCAGCTGAACAGACTGGAAGTATCACTTACCACTTTGTAAAACAATAATCGTCTATCCATTCTCTATATCGTACTAATTCGGATTATGATTATTTACCGATTATGTATAAATTGGGCATTCGTTTTTTATCCTTGAAATTAAAATAATATGAGCTTTTTTTTAGCATCCAAACTTCGTAGAGCATCTAATACAGTTGCTATTGAGAAAAAGAGAGACGAACTTAGAAATGACTTTGAAGAATTTGAATTGTTTTTGAAATCGGAAGAGTTGAAGCATTTTAATGAATTAGAGATATATGTTTTATCTGATGAATTCAAAAGAAATCGAAAAAGTGTAGAGAGCAAAAGCTTTAAAAGAAGTGAATTGTATCAGGATGAAAAACAATTTAAGCGCTTCCAGAAATCTAAGAAATTCAAAATTTATTTTCGTTTAAAAGATTCTTCTGAATTGAGCACCTATGAGTTGGTTCAAAAATCTGAAGACTTACAGAGATTTGAAGAATTGGAGATGATTGTTAAATCATCAGGATTTAGTAAAAAGAAGCAAGCTGAAGAGTGGAAGGGATATAAAAGATTGAAATCATCTGCTCGTATTAAAGAGTATTTTAAGTTTAAAAAATCGAAAGCTTTTAGAATTTTTAATGAGCTTGATAATTCTTCTGATCTGAAAACATATTATCAGCTTGAAGAAAAAATTAGCTCGGAAGAATTTCAAAAAGAAAAGAATTTCCTGTTGGATAAAAAGCGATTTGAAAAAACGGATGATTTTCAAAAGCTGAAAGAATACGAGCAATTAAAATCAAGTGATAAGTTTGTAAAGTTCTTTAAATTAAAAGCTAAAAATCCTTTCGAGGAATTTAAAAAGTGGGATCTTACTTTTTCAGAAGAGTTTGATTCGGGTTCTTTAGACTCTTCAAAATGGATTACCCGTTACTATTGGGGAGATAAATTACTAGATAAGGGATATTCTTTAGAAGATGATTTACATGTGTTTACTGAAGGTGAAAATATTAAAGTTTCGGGAACCACAGCAGCTTTACAAGCTCGTAAAGAAAAGAAGGAAGGCTTAACCTGGAAATCAAATTTAGGTTTTGTTCCTGAACAATTTGATTATACTTCAGCGGTTCTGAATACAGGAAACTCATTTAAACAAAAGTATGGTAGATTTGAAGCTAAGATAAAGTTGAAGAATCACTCGCAAGTTCAAAATTCATTTTGGATGGTTGCAGATAAAAGTCTTCCGCATATTGATATTCTGAAAACAGCTAACGGAGGAAAATTAAACTCTGGAAACTTTTGGGGCAGTGAAGATGCTCCTCAAAAGAATCAATTCAAAATTAAGGGAGTAGATTTAAATAAAGGATATTTTATTTATACTCTTGATTGGAGTGCTAATGAACTGGAGTGGAAAATAAATGATGTCACCATTAAGAAACAAAATCAAGGAGTACCGCAAGACCCAATGTATTTAAATTTTTGTTTAGCAGTAAAAGAAGCCAGGAACGATTTGAATGCAGAAATGGAAATTGATTGGGTTAGATGTTACCAACGAAAATAAAAAAAAGTGCCGAAAGGCACTTTTTTAATTTAATGAGGTTCCTACATTAAAAACACTAAAGTAATTATCTATAGAGTCGGCAAGTTGCGTTTTTAAATCGTCTAATTCTTGTTTTTCCATCTCATCTTCATCCCAGTATGTCAGGATAATGTTCAGATAATCTTTTATCAGTTCAGGAGAAGTCTGAAGACCTAAATCTTTTCTGAGCAATACATTAAACTCGGCGAACCAAAGTAATGCAATTTTATGCTCATGTACTGTTCCTTCTACAAATGAACTGAGAGATTTAAATTCTAAAAATTTCCGGATGGTTAGTTCCGAAGCTAAATAGTAAAGTCGAGTTCCCAACTCCAAAAATTCTTTCTGAAGTCTTTTAAAATTGCTCTTGCTTTTCTTTTCACACAAAATCTTCATAAAAAATGCATTGATTCGAAGAAACTCCTCGCGCGTTTCGTCAGAAGCTGGAAGCGAATTCGTGGTTGAGTCCTTCACTTCAGATTCTGTAGCTGTTTCTTCCGAACTTGCAGATGCGTTTCTTTTTTCCTGTATCAGAAAAGAAATAATAAATGCCAGAGCAGATAAAATTAATATTTGCAGTATGATCGAGATGATTTCCATGGTTAAGGGTTTAGTGAATATGGTTAATTTGGTTAATTGGAAATAACAAACTCACAATTAAAAATTTACGAATTATTATGTTGTTGCCCAAAATCGATATCCCTGATTTTATTTACCTCCATTTTTTGTGGATAAACACATCTTTTTTCAGGACGAAAATTTCATTTTAATTTTTTATAAATATTACTCTAATAATAGCACAATCAGGGAATTATAGCCTGTCAATAAAGATCACTCAATTTAGTAAAAGCTTTTGGAATAAGCATCATTTTTTTTTCAACAAAAACATTTAGTTTAGTTGATAACCTCAATTTTTTTAAAATTACTACGAACGGAAAAAGCCGGTTGTAAACCGGCTTTTTGATGTTTATTTTTTGTACGAATCTATTTTTTTGAGAAAAAATCGTACAATCTGTGCTCAATTTGTGTTGATAAACGGAACATGACTGGAGCAATAATCAATGTTAAGAACGTTGCTACTGTCAATCCAAAAATTACTGTCCACGACATAGGTCCCCAAAATGCAGTACTATCGCTACCGAAGGATAAATGAGGATTAAATTCACTTAGTAAGGTGGTAAAATCGAAATTCATACCAACTGCTAGAGGAAATAATCCCAATACGGTTGTAATTGCAGTAAGCATAACAGGACGTAAACGAGTTTTACCTGCTTGTGCAATACAATCAATCTCTTCTGCCGAACTCAAATATTTACGTTCGCTCATATCTGTATCTTCAATCTTTCTTTTTCTTAAAAGATCTATGTAATCAACCAGCACAATACCGTTGTTAACCACAATACCAGCCAATGAGATAATTCCAATACCTGTCATTAGAATTACAAATGGCATTTGGAAAATACCCAATCCAAGGAAAACACCAATGGTACTAAAAAGAACCGTTATCATGATGATTAATGGCTTAATTGCCGAGTTGAATTGTGATACAAGGATTAAAGTAATTAATGCCAAAGCAATTAATAGTGCTTGAGTAAGGAAAGCTTGCGTTTCTTCCTGTTCTTCCTGCTCGCCGGTAAGTTTGTAAGAATAACCTTTAGGCATTTCAAAATCAGCTAACAATTCGCGAATTCGTGTATTGATGATATTAGCATTAAAACCTTCTTTTACATTAGAGTAAATGGTAACAACACGAGTATTTTCGATACGATTGATTCTTTCGTAAGTCGATCCATATTTGTAATTGGCAACCGATGAAATGGGAACTTGAACCATTTGGTTACTTATCGGGCTCATCACACTAATTTTTTGATTCATTAGTGCAGGAACATCATATCTGTATTTGTCATTCAAACGTAACATGATATCATACTCATCCTCTCCATCTTTAAATTTGGAAACTTCCAATCCGTAAAGAGAATTTCTTAATGCTCTTGCAACTTGATTTGTTGACAAACCAAAACGACGAACCTTATCTCTGTCAATATTGATTAGCATTTCAGGTTTACCCTGATCCAAATCTAATTTTAGTTCTTCAACACCTGCGATTCTATCTTCATCAAGCATTTGTTTTACTCTATTAGCTTGAATTAATAGTTTTTCAAAATCATCGCCTGCCACCTCAACATTAATTGGATAACCAACAGGAGGTCCCTGATCATCTTTCTCAACAAATATTTTAGCGCCAATAAATCCATTAAAATTGTTGGTGAGTTCCTGCATAATTTCAGAAGTACTTACTCCATTTCGTTCTTTAAATTCGACGAATGAAATGGTAGTTAATGATTTATTTGCAGCACGATCTGATGAGAACATTCCACCTTTACCAGAACCCACATTGGTTGAAATGGAACGAATTATTCCCATATATGGTTTCATTGTTTTGTTCACAATATCTTCAACTTTTTGAGTTGTTTCGTTGGTTTTATGAATATCTGTTCCTAAAGGCAATTCCATGGTTACATATATCGACTTTGGATCGTTATCCGGGAAAAATACAAAAAGAGGATTTGTTTTAAAGTAAAAAGAAATTGAACCAATCATTAATAGGAATGTTCCCGCAAAAAATAGGAATGGACGAATTCCTTTTAAGGCGAAACGCAATGTTCTTTCATATCTGTTTTCCATAACCACCAGAAAAACGGTTTGAAACCAGCGTGCAAATGGTTTTAAAATTGCCAGATTCAATAGAATAATTATTCCTATTGTAGCTAGTAGATTCGCTATTAAGTAGGTTTCCAATGCACCAAACATTTTCATTAAATAGAATGGCAAAGAAACGATTAGGAAAGCTGATGCAATAATGATGAACTTTTTCTTGTTCATTTTTTTATTTACGTCATCAATCTTAACAAAACTAGCTGTAAAAACAGGATTTAATATTAAAGCTACAAATAGTGATGATGCCAATACAATTATCAGAGTAATTGGAAGATATTTCATGAACTCACCCATAATTCCACTCCACATTAATAGTGGGAAAAATGCAGCAAGAGTTGTTGCCGTTGATGAAATAATAGGACCGGCAATTTCACTTACACCTTTTTTAGTAGCTTCCAGTTTTGATAAACCTTCTTCGTGCAATCGATAAACATTTTCGACTACCACAATGGCATTATCAACCAACATACCAAGAGCCAAAATCAGTGAGAATAGAATCATCTGATTTACAGTATAGCCAATTTGGTTTAAGATGATAAACGAAATTAACATCGACATCGGAATTGCTAGACCTGAAAATAAAGCATTTCTCAAGCCCATAAACAGGTACAATACAATAATTACCAATAGCATCCCCATGATAATGGAATTCTCTAAATCGGCAACTTGTCCTCTTACATCTTCCGAAGTATCATCAGTAACTGTAACTATCAACCCTCTTGGTAGTGCACCATTTTCTTTTTCCTGAGAAATAATATTGTAAATTTCATCGGTAGCAGCCAAAAGGTTTTCACCTGATTTTTTGGTGATTGATAAAGAAACTACAGGATGATTGTTTAATCTTGATATAGATGAAAGTTCCTCATACCCATCTTCAACCTCCGCAACATCTTTAAGATATACAACTCTACCATTTGTAACTTTAACAATGGTATTTTCAATTTGCTGCATGTTGGTGTAATCGGCACTTGTACGAATACTTCTTCGTGTGTTATCCGTAATTAAAGTTCCAGCACTTACCGTTACATTTTCATCCCCAATGGCAAGTTCGATATCATGAAAAGTAACTCCATTGGCTTCCATTTTATGTAAATCGGCGTTGATTTTGATTTCTCTTTCATCAATACCTTTTATATCCGCTTCAGAAACTTCTGGAAGAGATTCGAATTTGTCTTGCAATTCTTCAGCAAACTCCTTCAAATCATCCAATCCAAAATCACCCGAAAGGTTTACATTAAGAATTGGGAAATCTGCAAAGTCAACATCTTCAACTATAGGATCCGTATCCAAATCATCAGGCAATTCACTTAAGGATTTATCAACCTTATCCTTAGTGTCTTGCAGAGCTTGTTTTACAGGGATATCCGTATTAAACTCAACCACAATTAAACTCATGTCTTCGTATGAAGCAGAACTTAATTTCTTTACACCTTTTAATGATTTTAATTCCTTTTCAATTGGTCGTGTCACCAAATTCTCGATATCAATAGGAGAGTTTCCTGGATAAGGAGTAGATACCATGATATTTGGAATCACAACTTCAGGGAAATATTCCCTAGGCATACTTTGGTACGAGAACCAACCAAATACTATCAGAATAAAAGTCAGAATAAAAATGGAATTCTTGTTCTTTAAAGCTCCGAAGGTTGGTTTAAACTGCCGTTGCTGATTTTCGGCAAGTATATTGTCTTTTGTATTATCCATAATTTCTTCGAATTATTTGGTGTTGATAAGCGTTCCGTTTACAACCTGAGCAAAACCTTCGGTAATAATTTTATCACCTAAGTTTAAACCTGATTCAACCATTGATTTGTTGTTGTAGGTTTTTGATACATTGATGTAGGTTTTTTTAGCTACAAAATGTTTTCCTTCCTTTTTCGCCAGGTACAAGTAGTTTCCTTCAAAATCTTTTTTAATTAGGATTGAAGGTACCACCAATGCATTATCAACCTCATAATCTTTGATTTTCATGATAGAAATCAGGTTTGGTTTGATCTGGTGATTTGAATTGTTTAGGTTAATTCTAACCTTAAAACTTCTGTTTCCAGGATCAATAACATTCGAAGTACGATAGATAGGAGCGGATGTAGAGAAACCAATTGCCGGGAAATCCAATAGCACAACTGCACCAGATTTGATATAGTTAAGATAAGATTCAGAAACATCGCCTTCTACGTATACTTTATCGATATTTACCAATTGAGCAAAAGGAATAGATGGACCAGCCAATTCACCTTTCTTTTGATGAATTTCATCTACTATACCATTAAATGGAGCGGTAATAATTGCCATATCCTTTTGTGCCTGCAATGCTTCAAGGTTTCTTTCTAATGATTCCTTATTTGCTTTGGTTTGTAAATACTCAATCTCGGAACCAATTTTTTGCTTCCAAAGTCTTTCTTGTCTTTCAAAAATAGTTGTAGACAAATCAAGATTGGTTTTTACCTCGTCAATTGTTCGCTGAATTTGAGAAGTATTCAGTCTTCCTAATACATCACCTTTTTTTACTTTTTGTCCTTCAACGACATCAATAGAAATGATATTTCCTCCAGTTTCTGGTGTAATAGTGATATTTTTATCAGCTTCAACATTACCTGTAATTTGAATGTAATGCTCAAACTTCGAAGATTTCAATTCCTCAACTACAACATTTATGGTTTGCTCGTCACCACTTTCGTTTTTAATTTCAGTTTCAAGAGCCGAAATCTTCTTTTTTAAAACTGCAAATTCAGTTTTGTATTTTTTAAGTTGTTCTTCTTTGTTCAAATCTTTTTCCGCATCTTTTGCAGAACACGCAAACAAGAGTGGAATTATACCTGCTATGATTAACTTTTTCATTTTAGTATTTTTTGTAGGATGTTGTATTTATAGTTTGCCTAATGCTTTTTGGAATTCAATTTTAGAATTCAATAACTGCAATGTAGAATTGATATAATTTGAATGCGAATCCAAATATTGCTTTTCATTCTCTGAAAGTTCGGTACTTGTAGAGATACCTTCATTGAATTTGATTCTTGTTCTGTCGTAAATTCTTTTCGCAATTTCGGAACCTTCACGATCGTTTTCATATTTTTCTTGCGCATTCAGTAAGTTAGAAAACGAAATACTTAAATCTTTTTTCAGATTTTGTTCTGTCATCTGAAGATCATTTTCTAAAGCCATATATTCTATTTTTTGTTGCTTTACTTTTGATCTTCTTTTACCTGCTGAAAAAATTGGCATGCTGACCTTAACACCTAAAACAGAAGAATTAAACCAGGGAACGTTTGATTTGAAAATATTTGAATCATCGGCACTAGCGTTCTTACTATAAGTGTAAAATGCTGAGATATTTGGTAAATAATCAGCCTGCTCAATTTTTATCAATAAATCCTGAGCTTTTAGGTTTGTTGTCATGATTTTATAATCGATATGATTGCTTACATCATAACTCGAAATTACAGGTGTTTCTGTTCTTAAAGGATCAACTAAGTTGTTTAATGAATTTGTTAATTTAATTTTATCATCAACATCAACCCCCATAGTAAATTTTAAAACTATTAAGGATGTACGAATCGCTCTTTTGGCATCTGCTAATTGAGTTTTAGAGTTATTTAGATTCAAACGGATCTGATCAACATCTAACTCTTCACGAAAGCCATTTTGAAAATACGCATCAGTTTCTTTTAATAATTTTTCGTTGATATCTAGGTTTTCCTTTATGGTTTTATAATTTTCTTCAGCTACCAACACAGTGTAATAAGCTTGTGCAACCGCATCTTTTATTTCAATCTCCGATTTTTCTTTTTGATCTTTTGATAATTGAAGATATACTTTGGCTGCCATGGTTCCAACAATATACGATCCATCAAATATTTTTTGATTGACTGTTACACCAGCAGAACTACTATATCGCTGAGCAAACGAAACAAACATTGGTTCATTAGAGGTTGGTTCTCCACTCATAGCTCTAATTACATTTGCGAATTCGATTGGTAGGGGAGATTTAGTCAATTTTAAATTATTAGAATAATCTGCATTAAAATCAATTTGTGGTAAACCGTCAGCAATGGTTTCCCAAACCTTCTTTTTTGCAACTTGTAAGTCATAGTCGGTACCTTTTACCGAGTATGAGTTTTCCAAAGCATATGCTTGTGCTTCGGTTAAAGTGAAATTAATTTTAGTCTCGCTTTGTGCTAATAGCAAATTACTAAAACCAAAATATATCACCAGTATTAGTAGGATGTTTTTCATTGGTAATGATCTATTTAAATTTATTTTTAAAATATTTTATTCCTTCTTTGGTACAAATTCCATGTAAATGATACATGGTTAATTCTCGATGCATATCAGCATTAAATACTTCATCATCGTTGAACACCTGATATTCTGTTATGGATAGGTTTAAATAGAAACTAACCAGATTTTTACTTATAAAATCGATGTTTAGTTCAGATCTATAGAATCCTTCTTTAACTCCTTTTTTTAGGTTGGTTAGCAATTCATTTTGAAAGCCAATTATTTTTTCCTGTTTGAAATTATTCCATATTTCAGGGTAGTATTTCTTTAAATCGTAATCTAAAGAATCACAGCGTAGCTTAATTCTCTCATTTACAAATTTGAAGAATTCAAAATATTGATCAAGTGCATTCATTTCTTTTAATTCATCTGAATTGAAAGAGAATTCAGGATTTTGTCTTTCCCATTCGCATGCTTGAGTAACCAATTCTTTTTTGTTTGGAAAGTGTTGATATAGAGTTTTTTTAGATATGCCTAATTTTGAAGCAATATCATCCATCGTCACACTTTTAATACCATATTGGAAAAACATTTCCCAGATGTTCATTAAAATCTTTTCCTTTTGCTCATTCATATTGCAAATATACATGAAGAAAAAACTTTGGAAACTTTAACCGTATTAAAAGTTTCCAATTCTGTGTTAAATTTTGTTAACATTAGTTTTGTGCTAGTGTGAATTTTCAACCAATAGTAAAAGTATACCGATAAAAACATATTGTATCAGGTAATTAGGTAACTGTTTTAATTTTATCGGTAAATGGCGTTTAAATCTCGATTTTAATATTTGAAGAGAATTATTTTATCTCTAATAATAAAATGGTTTATTTCGTGTTAGTTATTAAAAGCGTTACAAATGAAGAAAGAACTTGTTTTATTGCTAGTATTGATATTTTCATGTTCACTTATATATGGACAGGTTCCTTTAGTGGGAGGAGAAAGAATTGATTATTATAGTACCTGGACCGAACGAGGAGCTAAAGTGGTTCCAATGGGCGAAGTTCACTTGAGTGCACTTGCCATAAGTAGATATGGTAACTATCCTAAAACAGAGATCAATTCGCAATTGCTGTTCTTTCCTTTTGCGCCAAATATTGGTTTTAAACATCAATGGATAGGGAAGAATACCATACTGTCAAGTCAGCATACTTTTTATTATCCTACTCTTGGCTTGAAATGGATGCAAAATAGCGGCTTTAAAGATCAGATTCTTGAATCGGCAGATGTTCCTCATATTTTCACCTTTAGAAATGAGTTGATAGTAAGTCATATTTTGAATCCACAGCCTGCAGATTGTTTTGTTCGAATTCCTGATTTAATAGTAACAGGACGTGTTGGTTTTGATTTTTCTTTAAAATTGGGTGATGACACTCTTCCACTAGTGGATTATCACTTTTTATATCATCGAACGGCTTCATACTATAAGAATCAGAAACTGTATTTTGCTGGATTAGAATTAGCAGGCAATGTGTATCGAAATTTTAACTTTTCAATAAATGCCGATTATTACAATATTGATTTTAATGGAGAATGGGCAGTTGAGAGTCAAGGGAAAATACATTGGCATAAAAACAGTCGCTTATCTGTTTCTGCAGGATATAAGATGTACTATTTAGATAGTAATTATGGAACTCAGTTTTTAGCAACACCTGTTATCGATTTGGTTTTTAAACTCAACCACCGAACCAGATTGCAAAATGGCTTATTTAAAAAATAAGCCGATCTGCAAAGACCGGCTTACCATTTTACTCGTGGTATAAACTTGTGTACAAGTATCGTTTAATATTTCGTTTAGGAGTTTTCTTAAATTCTTCAGGAAACAAAATTATTCTTGAAATTTTCATATAGGCAGGAAAATCTTTATTAATTATTTGTTTGTCTTTTTCCAATGCCACCTGAATTTCATCTCTTGTTAAGCCTTCGGCATCGCAAGATTCATAATCCGGGTATATTAAGGCAATTAGTTTGTGATCTTTGTCATCAGTAACAATTGATTCCTGAATAAAAGGCATGTTATTTAATCTGGCTTCAATTTCCTCAGGATATATATTTTGTCCAGATGGACCTAATAGCATGTTTTTGCTTCTTCCTTTTATATAGATAGTATCATTCTGATCGATTACTCCCAAATCGCCGGTTTTTAACCAACCATCTTTGCTTAAAGCTTCAGCTGTAGCATCAGAATTTTTGTAATAACCTTGCATTACATTATCCCCTTTCACCTGAATTTCACCTACAATATTGAAAGGATCTTTCGAATCGATTCTCACTTGCATTCTATCTACAATCTTTCCACATGAGTGAGATTGGAATTGTTTACTTGGGCTATAACTAATCAATGGACCACACTCAGTCATTCCATATCCAATGGTAAATGGAAACTCAATTTTTTTAAGGAAATCTTCAACTTCCTTGCTTAATGCGGCACCTCCAATGATAACTTCAATAAAATTCCCACCAAAGGTTTCTACTAGCGAAGTTCTTATCTTTTTGTGGATTTTCTTTTCTAACAAAGGAATTTTAAGCATCAGTTTTACTCTACGACTCTCTAATACAGGAAGAATTCGTTTCTTATATATTTTTTCCATAATTAATGGTACCAAACAAATCAAACGGGGTTTTACCTCCTGAAATGCCTTGGTAATTAATTGTGGAGTTGGAACTCGTGATAAGAAAATAACATGGCAGCCACAACAAAATTCAGTTAAGAATTCGAACATGCATCCAAATACATGAGCTAAAGGTAAAAATGATACGATCTTATCTTCCGGACGAAGATCAATATAATCGAATCCTATTTGAACATTAGAATACAAACATTTATATGAAAGCATTACCCCTTTCGAGAAACCTGATGTTCCTGAAGTATAAGATAAAACAGCAGTATCATCCTCTTTAGGATCTGCATATTTAAGATTATCTATATCAATAGTGCTTGCTTCTGATTTTTCATTAGCTACCTTATGAGCTTTAGACAGTTTATCGCAAGATGAGCAAAGAACTTCAAATTCGCCAAGAGAAAGAATTCCCTTTAATTTTTTCATTTTGCTATCATCAATCTTATTAAAGATGTTTTCGGTGGAAAAAAGAAGTTTCGATTCCGAATGATTGACGATATGATGGATATCACTAGAATTAAAATCAGGAAGAATGGGAACAATTATAGCTCCATAAGTAACAGTTCCTAAGTAAGCAACAGCCCAATTGTTCATGTTACGACCAATAACAGCTACTTTGTCTCCTTTTTTTATTCCTAATTCTTTAAATAATAGGTGAATCCAATGTATGCGTTGGGCAACATCAGAGTAGCTAATTGTGTCTTTTTGATAATTGGTAAAAGCCGGAAGTTCGCGGTTTTTTTGTATTGTTTGCTGAATTGATTGTACTAACTTGTTTTGAATCATTGATTTACTTGGTTGATGCAACTGCTAAAGATAATAATCTTGATAAAAAAACATAAACTGCATTAAGTCAATTTTCCTTAGTGAGGAATTAAATTACATTAAATCAATGTATTGTAGTCTTGTGATTATTCTTGAAAAAAATATGTATTTAAGCTTAAACTTGATTCAAGTTGATTTTTTGTTCACTAATTTTTCTGAATATCTTGATAATAAGTAAAGAATTAAATCCAATTTTATATTTTTGTAGCCTTGTTGTCTGATTTAAAGATCAAATAACAATTATTATCTCATTAAGTAATAATAAAAATGGAACAGAAAAGAATTAAGATCAAAGATCTGTTGGTTTCAAGTGAAATTGGCAGTACGGTGAATGTGAAAGGATGGGTTAGAACAAAGCGAGGTAACAAGCAAATTAATTTTGTGGCTTTAAATGATGGTTCTACTATTCAAAATCTTCAGATTGTTGTTGATGTTCCTAATTTTAATGAGGAGGAATTAAGAAAAATAACTACAGGTGCAGCCATTTCTGTTGATGGAGAGGTGATTGAATCACAAGGTAGTGGACAATCAGTTGAGATTGCAGCTAAAAATATTGAAGTTTTAGGTGTTGCGGACCCTGAAAAATATCCTTTACAGCCAAAGAAACACTCTTTGGAGTTTTTAAGAGAGAAAGCACACTTGCGTTTTCGTACCAATACCTTTAGTGCAGTATTTCGTATTCGTCATGCTATGGCTTATGCTGTTCACGAATTCTTCAATAAAAAAGGATTCTTTTACATGCACACACCTTTAATTACAGGTTCGGATGCCGAAGGTGCAGGCGAAATGTTTAGAGTTTCAACATTAGATGCTAAAAATCCACCTTTAAACGAAGATGGTAGCATTAATTATAAAGAAGATTTCTTCGGAAAAGAGACAAACCTTACGGTTTCTGGACAGTTAGAAGGTGAATTGGGAGCGATGGCTTTGGGTGAGATTTACACTTTTGGTCCTACTTTCCGCGCCGAAAATTCAAATACAACTCGTCACTTGGCGGAGTTTTGGATGATTGAACCAGAAATGGCTTTCTATGATATCACTGATAACATGGATTTGGCTGAAGAGTTCTTAAAGTATATGATTAAATATGCTTTGGATAACTGTATGGAAGACCTTCAATTCTTGAGCAAGAGATTGCAGGAAGAAGAAAAAGGGAAGAAAGCAGAAGATCGTTCGATGGAATTGATTGAGAAATTAAAATTTGTATTGGAAGATGATTTTGTTCGTTTGACATATACAGAAGCTATTGATATTCTTCGTAACTCGAAACCAAATAAGAAGAAGAAATTTCAATATCTAATTGAAGGATGGGGAGCTGATCTTCAGTCGGAACACGAGCGTTATTTGGTTGAAAAGAAATTTAAGAAACCAGTTATCCTGATTGATTATCCGAAAGAAATCAAGTCGTTCTATATGAAACAGAATGATGATGGAAAAACTGTTGCCGCAATGGATATCTTGTTCCCTGGAATTGGCGAAATTGTTGGAGGATCGCAGCGTGAGGAAGATTTAGATAAACTGGTAACTCGTATGAAAGAAATGGGAGTTCCTGTTGAAGAAATGGATTGGTATTTAGATACCAGAAGATTTGGTTCAGCTACTCACTCAGGATTTGGACTTGGTTTTGAAAGAATGATGTTGTTTGTTACCGGAATGGGTAACATCCGTGACGTAATTCCTTTCCCAAGAACACCAAAGAATGCAGAATTTTAGTAGACAAGTTGCATGCAACTATTGCTAATATTATATATAGAACCGTATCATGTAAATGATACGGTTTTTTTATGCTGAATTGTTGAGAAACTAAAATTGACAAATTTTACTACTTTTTAGCTTGTTAATATTTCTCACCTGCACTTTTGGCTTGATGTTTGTAAGTTCAGCGCAGATTATGTACCTTGCTTCATCTTAAAAAAAGAACAGAATTCGTATGTTAAAGCAAAGTTTACAGCAAAAATTATTACAGAAATTATCACCTCAACAAATACAGGTGATAAAGTTGTTGGAGCTTCCTACTTTGCAGCTCGAGGAAAGAATTAAGAAGGAGTTAGAGGAAAATCCTGTTCTCGAAGAAGGAGGAAACGAAGAAGAATATCAGGAAAATAGTCAAACAGAGGATACAGCGGAACCAGATTCCGATAGAGAAGAGTTTACTTTGGAAGATTACATGAATGATGAAGATGTTCCTTCCTATAAATTATCTGCACAAAATTATTCGAAAGACGATAAGCATGAAGAAATTCCTTTTTCGGGAGGAACTACCTTTCATGAGCTGTTGATTTCGCAATTGGGACTTCGAATTTTATCTCCTGAAGATGCTGCTTTAACCGAATATCTTATCGGGAATATCGATGAAGATGGATATTTGAGAAGAGATATTGATAATATTGTTGATGACTTGGCATTTTCGACAGGAGTTGAAACTTCTTTTGAGCAATTGGTTGAATTATTAAGAGTAATTCAGGATTTTGATCCGGCTGGTGTTGGTGCAAGAGATTTACAAGAATGTTTGTTATTGCAGATTCAAAGAAAAGGCAAGCACAACCCAGATGTAAAATTGGCTCATATAATTCTTAAAAAACACTTTGAAGAATTTACGAAAAAGCATTACGATAAAATACAGAGGCGTGTAAATGCGAGTGATGAAGATTTTAAATGTGCCATTGATGAAATATTAAAGTTGAATCCTAAACCAGGATCGGCTTTTAACAATCCAATGGTAAAAGCTTCGCCAACCATTATTCCGGATTTTATTCTGGAAGAGGAAGATGGTGACCTTCGTTTAAGCTTAAATGCTAGAAATGTGCCTGAACTACATATTAGTCGATCCTATTCGGAAATGTTGCAGGATTATTCTGGAAATAAAAAGAATCAATCGAAGGATAAGAAGGATGCGGTAATGTTTGTCAAGCAAAAATTGGATTCTGCAAAATGGTTTATCGATGCGATTAAGCAGCGACAAAATACTTTGCTGGTTAGTATGAATGCAATTATCGATTTTCAGCGTGCTTACTTTATGGAAGGTGATGAAAAGAAATTAAAGCCAATGATTTTGAAAGATATTGCAGATATCACTGGTTTAGATATATCAACCATTTCGAGAGTTTCCAATTCGAAATACATCCAAACGCATTTTGGAATCTTCTCACTAAAATATTTTTTCTCAGAAGGTATGCAAACCGATTCTGGTGAAGAAGTTTCTACACGAGAAATTAAGAAGATATTGCAGGAATGTGTTGATAATGAAGACAAGAAAAAGCCATTAACTGATGATAAGTTGGCTGCAATATTAAAAGAGAAATCATATCAGATTGCCCGTAGAACAGTAGCCAAATACCGAGAGCAATTGAATATTCCGGTGGCTCGCTTAAGAAAAGAACTATAAATTTTGTTAAAGAATAAAGAACTTGGTGCAAAGACAATTATCTTTGCACCTTTGTTTTATATAAGTATGAACCTTACTGATACTTAATTCTGAATTATCAGGTTGACCCAAGAATAAAAGAATATGAATCTTTCAAGAATAATTTCTGGAGTAGCACACCCTATGTTGATGCCTCTTTATTCAATCTTTATTGTATTTCATTCAGGAACTTATTTAGATTATACACCACCTCAACTAATAAGAGTAATTTATTTAATTGTGGCAATATCAACAATATTATTGCCGGTAAGTGTATTGCCATTGCTAAAAGCTCAAAAATTAGTGTCTGATTATGGATTGGATAACAAAAGAGAAAGAATAATACCTCTTGCATTGTCGATTATTTTTTATGCATTGGGATTTTATTTACTAATGAAATTCCCAATTACAAGAGTTGTAGCTCATTTACAGTTGGCTGCAATTATTTCTATTGCTGTTATTGCTGGTATTTCTACAAAATGGAAAGTGAGCATTCACATGGCAGGAATAGGTGGTTTTCTTGGAATGATAATGGCTTTTTCAATTCTATTCTCAAGTTCGTTGCGCATGTATTTTATTGCAGGAATTTTAATGGCTGGTTTGTTGGCTTATTCCCGCTTAAAATTAAACCTGCACACTCCTTCTCAGGTATATGCAGGTTTTGTTTTAGGTTTTACTATTATTTTTTCTACTCTCTTACTAATGTAAGGTTACTGACGTAACAACCACAAGTCGGGTTTTTTATTCAGTTTACGCAGTCGCTTTAATTCTTTTACAGCCGATTCTTTATTGTTGAAAGATTGCAGAACTACTCTATACTTACCATTTTTTTCTAAAACAATTGAAGGATATCCTTTTTGGTAGAGTCTACTTTTAAAATTATCCGCTTGCTTTTTGTAGTTGTAGCTTGCAGCTACAATATGGTAATCAAATATCTTTCTGTTTTGGGCAATTTGTTCATTTGTTAATTTAGGCTCCGGTTTTTCTGGAGGTGGAGTAAGTTCAGGAACTTGTCGTTTCGCAGTTTGCGCTACAACATTTTCTTTGTTTACTGTGGTTACCGATTTTTTATCATTACAGGATATCAGTAATAGAAAAACCGGGATGAGTAAATAAATCAATTTTGCCATACCTAATTATCGTTTGATATAAAGCCAAGTATCTTTATGCTCTTCTGTTGAGCGGACATTCTTTAATTCTTCGAATGCTAACTTTCTATTCGAGAAACCTTTGTAGGAAACACGATAGAATCCGTTAGTTGCGTTGTGAACTTCTGATACATATCCTTCTGTTTTCAATTTATTTTGAAGCTTATCAGCATTTGATTGCTTTTCGAAACTGGCAACTATCAGAAAATATTTATTAGGCACCTTTTCAACAACAGGTTCTAATTTCTTTTTTGCTACAGGCTTAGCTGCAGGTTTTTTAACTTCTTTTTTCTTTGCAACTTTTTCGGTTGTCGCTTTCTTCTTTACAGTTTTAGCTTCTTCTTTACACGAACTTAGCCCTATTGATACAATCAGAACACACAAAAGAAGAATTTTAGATAGATTACTCATAGCCTTCACATTAATATAATATTAACAAATTTACAATTTTATTACTGATTTGAAGAATACTTTGTTTATTTGTTACAAGCTTCAAAAAATACATAAATAGCTATGGTAATTATTGAAGCTGATAATATTCTTATCAGAAAAATACTAAATTCTTATTTTACTGGCCTAATGTTCTTGTAAATAATATATTTTTTTTTGATATGAATGATTCCAAATTGGATAAAGATTATAAGTAGAATCGAAAAACATCAAATTAACTATAGAATATTAATTGATAAAATTATTTAGAGTATGAAAACAATTGCTTTGGTAGCCCATAATGAGAAGAAAAGTGTAATGTTGGCTTGGGTGAAAAGACATAAGGACGAATTAAAAAAGCACAAATTGATCGGAACTACAAATACATCTGAAATATTAAATTCCGTGCTGGATCTGGAAGTTGAGCCTTTTGGTCACGGTCCTAATGGAGGAGATATTCTTTTAGCTGCACAAATTCTGGAAGGAAAGGTAGATGAAGTGATATTTTTAATTGATGCTGAAACTCCGCATGGGCATGAACACGATATTCAAACCTTGATTAGAACTTGTGTTCTGAATAACGTACCAATGGCTTTAAATGTAGCAACAGCTGATTATTTGGTAAAGCTAAATAAATCAGAAAAATAGGATTGTTAACGTTAAATTAACACAAACGTAACAAAACTGAAACATTTTCTTCTCCATGTGTTAGTATGTTTGTCTCGAATTTACGAACTTAATAACATGGAGAACTTTTACTTACTAATTGTGGTGGTGCTATTTGCATTAGCCATAAGTGATCTTATTGTTGGCGTTAGTAACGACGCTGTGAACTTCCTAAACTCTGCTTTTGGTTCTAAAGCTGCCCCTCGTTATGTGATAATGATTATTGCCAGCTTGGGAATTTTAGTTGGAGCAACCTTTTCAAGCGGTATGATGGAAGTGGCCCGAAAAGGGATTTTTCATCCCGATCAATTCTACTTTGCCGAGATCATGATTATTTTTGTTGCGGTAATGCTAACAGATATTATACTGTTGGATTTTTACAATACCGTAGGTCTGCCTACATCAACTACAGTATCAATTGTATTTGAATTGTTAGGTGCAGCAGTTGCGGTTGCCGTAGTTAAAATAATGAACTCTGCAGATCAATCCTTACTCGATTTGGGAAATTACATTAACTCTGCTAAGGCGCTAGCCATTATAACGGGTATTTTACTTAGTGTTGTAATTGCGTTCTTATCAGGTTCGCTTGTTCAATGGGTTACCCGACTAATTTTCACCTATAAGTATGAAAAGTCATTTAAATACTTTGGTGCTATTTTTGGAGGATTTGCGATTACTGCAATTACGTATTTCATTTTAATTAAAGGTGCAAAGGGTTCTTCTTTTATTGATAAAGATACTCTTGCATGGATCAAATCGAATACTTTTACAATTATTGCAGTGTGTTTTATTGGATGGACAGTGATATTACAATTGTTAGTATGGTTTGTTCGATTAAATATACTTAGAGTAATTGTATTGGTTGGTACATTTGCCTTAGCTATGGCTTTTGCAGGTAACGACTTGGTTAACT
>Ga0209692_10001273_pt1 | contig 36332 bp, 33 predicted proteins | sample tdDd472_FD_187129 | JGI IMG/M metagenome (GOLD analysis project Ga0209692, IMG submission 187129) | Marine sediment microbial communities from the Atlantic coast under amendment with organic carbon and nitrate - tdDd47.2 (SPAdes)... | ecosystem: Environmental > Aquatic > Marine > Coastal >...
TGCTGGGACTGTTTTTCGACTGGCTGGCCAAACCTGAGCGCCTTCCGCTGGCCGAGGTTGCACCGATACTGGTGGAAACCGTTTTCAGTGGTCTGCTGGGTGAGCCGGAAGCCTGAGCTCCAGTCAGCCCCATACCCAGAGAATAACCGGCACCGCCGTGGCGGTGACCACCACAGACAGTGGCAACCCCAGGCGCCAATAATCGCCGAACCGGTAACCCGCGGGTTCCATGACCAGCGCATTGGATTGATGCCCTATCGGGGTCAGAAACGCGCAGGATGCGCCAATGGCGACGGCCATCAGCGTTGCGTCCGAAGACAGCCCCAATTGACCAGCAACGCCCAGGGCAATAGGTGCGACCAGAATGGCCGCCGCGGCATTGTTCACCACATTGGATAACAACATGGTGCCAATCAGAATAATCGACAGCACCAGCCAGGGCGCCTGTCCCTCACCGATGGCCAGAATCTGACGGGCGATAAGATCGGCGCCGCCGGTGGTCTCCAGGGCCTGCCCCACCGGAATCATCGCCGCCAGCAATACCACCACCGACCAGTCGATGGCCTTGTAGGCATCACTGGCTTCCAGCAGTCCGGCCAGCACCATGGCGACCGCACACGCCACCAGCGCAACGGGAGGCGTCACCCAGCCGGCGACAATAACGAGGATGGCAACGGCAAACAGCCCACCGGCCAGTCCGAGGCGTTTCTCCCGGCCAAACGCCAGCCCCCGCTCAGCCAGCGGCAGACAGCCCAGCGTCCTCAGATTAGCCGGAAGCGTCTCCTCGAAGCCCTGCACCAGCAGGATATCACCGGAACGAAAACGGATATCCGCCAGCCGCTGTTTGAGACGGTGGCCCTGCCGGGCGACGGCCACGACGTTGACACTGTAGCGCTCCCGAAGATTCAGACGGTTTGCGGTACGGCCGACCAGCTGTGAACCGGGAGTCACAACCGCCTCGATCAAGCGGGCATCGCCAGCAACCAGCTCATCCTCCGCCTGTTGCCGACGCCCTTTGCCCCCGGTGCCATCCTTCTCTACTTCCTCGTTCGGCGCGCCCGAAGCCAACGTCAGACCGGTGATCTCCAGAAACTCGCCCAGACTCTCAGTATCGGCTTCCACCAGCAGGACATCATTTTCACGCAGAATGGTAAAGGTTGAGGGTGCCGGCGTTGTTTTGTCATCGCGGATCAACGACAAGACCACCAGATTGTTCTGGCTGTCTCCGGCCGTCAGCAGGTTGTGCAGGGTGCTACCGGCATAGTCAGAACCTTCGGTCAGTTTCAGCTCCGTCAGGTAATCGCCCACGCTGAACAGTTTCTCGCCGGCGGCCGGGTCCTCCCGTTTCGGTGTCAGGCGCCAGCCGATCAATCCAATAAAGACGATACCCGCCAGGGTAATTGCCAGCCCCACGGGCGCAAAGTCAAATAGCCCGAAGGTGCCCGCCTCTCGATAGCTGGCGATGATGATGTTAGGCGGGGTACCGATCAGCGTAATGGTGCCGCCCAGTAGCGACCCGAACGCCAGAGGCATGAGCAACAGTGAAGGCGACCGCCCGGCTTCCCGGGACATCCAGATGGCGACCGGCATCAGAAGCGCCAGTGCCCCCACATTGTTGATAAATGCCGAACACACGGCCACCACGAGGGTCAGGGTCAGCACCTGAAGCACGGCATTGTTCCCTGCCCGGGCCAGCAGCCGCGCCACCTCGTCTACCACACCACCGTTAACCAGCCCCTGACTGATAACCAGCACCGCCGCCACCGTAATCACGGCCGGGTGCCCGAAACCGGCGAATACACTGTCAACCGGCACCAGTCCCGCAATGGCAACCGCCAGCAGCGCCAGCATGGCGACAACATCAAACCGCAACCGGTTCCAGATAAACGCTGCCAGGGTGACAAGCAGAACGGAAAATACAATCCATTGATCCGCTACCATGCCCCTCGACTCCCTCCATAACCGTCAATAAGTTTTACAGATCGAGCCCGCGCCAGCTCGGGAACCATTAGCAAGCATCTGTATTAACGGGATTACCCGATTCTGGTGCAAAACCTGCTATCGATCAGCTGAGACATTACCTGCATGGAAGCCCAGGCAGGTCACAGGGTCGTGGTCGACTATAGCAGTTCCCGCAGCAGTCCCCTCTCGTTTTCGAATACAGCGTTGTCGGTTGTTCAGTCCCTTTGCCGGAGCAAAGCTATGGAACAGAAACGACCGCTTGTCTGGTTGTCGGCGGCCCCTGATGCTGAAAACATACAGCTGCCCAACCTTCCTGGCTGGCAGATGACCGTCATCAATAGTCAGCATGCCCCCGTGCTCCCAATGCCCGACTACCTGGGCAAACCCGTTGGGGTCTGTGTTCTCGCCGACCAGCCCCCCCCCACCCTGGAAAACACCAAAGGCTGGCTGGAAATGCTACCGGTAACCACCTGGTTGGCGGTGGTCGGGCGACAGCAACTGAACAACGCAATGGTGTGCCGCCTGATCCGCGACTACTGCCAGGATTACCACACTCTTCCACTGGATCATCAACGACTGATCAATAGCCTTGGCCATATGTGGGGCATGCACGCCCTGAGCGCGAACCTGACTGGCCCGGAACTGCTCAGTTACCAGGACTATGTACTGGATGGTCCGTCACCGGCTATTCGTCAGGCCCGCAGCCTGTTGCGACGCTTCGCCGCAACTCAGGAACCCGTCATCGTCTACGGGGAAAACGGCACCGGCAAGGAGGCAGCAGCCCGGTTTATCCATGAACACTCGCCGCGCCACCATGGCCCCATAGCGGTCATCAACTGCGCCGCGCTACCCGAGCCCCTGACCCAGAGCGAACTGTTCGGCCATGAGCGCGGTGCCTTCACGCACGCACTGAAATCCAGAAAAGGCCGTATCGAAGCCGCCAACGGCGGCTCCCTGGTGCTATTGGGTGCCGATGAGCTTGGCCTTATGCAGCAATCTGCCATCCTGCGCTTCCTGGAGGAAGGCACAATCGAACCCGTGGGCTCGAATCATGCCGTGCAAGTCGATGTGCGGGTGATCGCCACCTGTAATACCCAACTGGACCAGAAAGTCGCAGAGGGCAGCTTCAGAAGCGACGTGTTCTATCGGCTTGGCAACCTCACGGTAACCCTGCCACCGCTCAGAGAACGTCTGGAAGACCTGCCATATCTGGCCCAACGGGCCCTGGGCACATCGGAGGGAGAACACTACCGGCTTGGCAACGCCACCTTGCTGGCCATGGCCGCACATTCCTGGCCGGGTAATCTGCGGGAACTGCAGAACCGGCTTCGGCAAGCCGTCCTGCTTGCCCGGCAATTAAGCATCCAGCCCGAAGACCTGGGCTTGCCCCCGGTCAAATTACCCACACACATCGATCAGTTCAGCCTGGAGGCATACAGAGCCCGGGCGGACCAGGAGGCCATCGCGACCAGCCTCGCCCTGACGCATCACAACGTCTCGGCGGCCGCGAGGCTTCTGAATATTTCCCGAGTCTCGTTTTACCGACTGCTGGAAAAACACCAGCTGCAACCACCATCGAACCACGGCCTTTCCAAGAAACGCGATCATGGAGATCTGTCATGAAACGTCTGGCCCTGTTCAGCTTCAGCCTATGCCTCACCCCGCTCGCCCTGGCCGCCCCCCCTGCCCCGGATGAACGCACCACCGGCACCGCCGAGCAGCGGGAAGCAGCAGCCCAGGACAGCGCAACTACCATTGCCTCCATTACCGCAGACCGGGGTATCGTCACCCGGCCCGGGCGATTTACCATCGAGCCATCGTTTTCCCATGCCCATAGCAACGCCACCCGCGTGGCGGTTGAGGGGTACACAGTCATTCCAGCCCTGCTGGTGGGGTTGATCAACATCTCCGAGATCCAGCGCGATATCTTCGTCAGCGCATTATCCCTGAAATATGGTTTCACCAGCCGGCTGGAAGGCAGCCTGAGGGTGCCCTACCTGAGCATCCGGGAGGACCTTCGGGAACGAGAAGTGTTTCAGGGAACGCCGGTCGATACCGTCCGGGAATCGTCCGGTGATGGCATCGGTGATGCCGAGTTATCGATACGTTACCAGCTCAACGATGGCCTCGATGGCTGGCCCTACCTGATCGGTACTTTCCGGACCCGGGCACCCACCGGCGAAGGCCCCTACGATGTCGACCAGCGAATCATTACCGACAGCAGCGGCAACCCCATCGGGGTAGAGCTGGCCAACCGCCCCACCGGTTCAGGCTTCTGGGCAGTGGAACCGGGACTTTCCTTTATCTACCCTAGCGACCCGGCAGTTCTGTTCGGAAACCTGAGTTACGCCTGGACTATCAAGGAAGAGCAGGGCTTTGAAAACGGTGGCACCGTCGACCCCGGCGACGTGGTGAGATTCGGCTTCGGAATGGGCTTTGCGTTTAATGAACGCACTTCGTTCAGCCTGGGCTATGATCACTCGGTCATTCGCAAAACCACCTTTGAACATGGCAACGACCTGTTCTCGTCCAACTTCGACCGAATTCAGGTGGGTTCACTGTCTTTTGGGCTGTCGCACCGGCTTTCGTCCTCAACCACCATGAGCCTGACGGTGGCGGTGGGAGTCACCGACAACGCACCGAACAGTGAGATCACCCTCAAGCTACCGATCAATCTCTGAAACTGATCACGGCAACATAGGCAGACTGAAATCCCGTGGCAACCGATAGGCGCCGCCGAGGTTGTTCAGTTCAATATTCAACTGCCGGATATTCTGGATGGTGGTTCCGTTCAGACTGTTCTGGATAACCGTCATCCAGCCAACCGAGCCGGCCACGGCGGTATCAAGCGCCAGCTGCCCTGCTTCGCTCTCCCAGGCTCCCCGAATGGATGCCAACTGGGTGCTCAGGCGGTCTGCGGCCATGGGATCGTTCAAATTCGGAATGGTCAGGCGATTTACAACCAGGGTCTGACCGTTCACGGCCAGTACCTGCTCAAGGCCAATGGAGATCTCCAGATTGTTCATCACAAAGCCGCCCCGGAGCTGATCCAGCTCGGTATCCGCCAGGCTGGTAACAGGTAGTCTCAGCTCGGCATGAACCGGCCCGGCTAGCAGACTCAGAGTAATCAGAACAGCCCATCCTTTAACCATGGTCTTACCACTCCTGTGTACTGGGCCAGTATGGCAGGGTATGTCCCAATGCCGGCGAGCCAAGCCCCTTGAATAGAGGTGCCCGGGCCAGGCCCGGCCAGTCGTCCCGATCCAGAAAACTGGCTCGCCCCATATCCAGATGGCTGCGTATCACGAAGGCGGAGCCATCCCAATGCTCCTGAAATTCTGCCCAACTGTAGGCTTTAAGCCCCCGGGCCGGATCGCCCACCAGCACTTCCTGATCACTGATGCCCTTGATCACCACAAAATGCCGATAACCTCCCAGCGTTACCAGAGCAATTACCGGAACGCGAACCTGATCCCGAAGGCCGGCTAGCGGCATGCGGAATCCATCTGCCAGATAACCTTCGGACTCCAGATAACGCTTCATATCCAACATGGAGAAGCCCTGCTGACGCACTTTGTCCTGATCCGCCAGAGTCCACATGCCTTGAAATACTTCCTGCTCACTGACCTCATCGCCGTAGTGAAAAGACAACAACGATGCCAGTGCCGCCGAGCCACAGCTGAAATCGTATTCCTGCTGGAACACAGCCGAAAATCGCTGATTCTGAAAACTGGTGACAGACACCGGAACATCCCCGGCAGGCCCGGGGACCAGCACGGTTCCGGCGTGACCGGCGGTTGACAACATTCCGGCCATCACACCGGCCAGACAACACCTGAAAAGCGACCGGCGGGAAAGGCCGCCACGCCTGGGCGCTACGGGAGTTGCCGACCGCACCTGACGGCTGCGTTCCTGACGGTTCCCGATGCGATTGGTAGCCATGGCGGCCGCCCCTCCTCAATGGTTGATGAGAATATTGATTTGCGTGCTGTCCTGAATGACCACCTGGTTGCCGGTGTTCTGGATGACGGTGGCAATGCCGCTCATGTTGCCGAAAGCCTGATCACTGATACGGTTGTCTCCCGTCTTGACCGGGCCAGACAACACATTGCCAGAGACCAGAGCGTTCTGTTCTGACTCATTGAGTTGCCACTGGAGCGGAATTCCCTGTCGCCCGCTGGCAGCCTCCAACTGATCAGCACTCATTGGTTCCGCATCAGGCCAATCCCCGGCCCAGCTTGCGGACGCCACAGACACCAGCGCAGCCATCAGCATCCTGTTGATGAATCTGGCCATGACACATCTCCCGACAAAACCGGGCTGCCCTGGCCGGGCAGCCCGACCTGTCTCAGTTGCTGCCACCACCGGTACTCAGGTTGGACATTACGCTTACATTGGCCTGGGTTACGCTGCCAACGCCAGCATTCTGGGCAAATGCCCCGACGCCGGTGAAGTTGGCGGAGCCACCACTGATCTCGTTACCAGTGCGGGTATCCACATAGGAACCTTCACCGTTGGCGCTGCCATAAGTGACATTGGTGCCAGAGACCGAGCCGTTAAGCTCTGCATCGTTCATGAACACTTCCAACGACAGATTCAGCGTGGTGGCGCTGTTGTCTGAGTTGTCACTGCTATCGCTGTTGTAGGAATCGGTAGCGTTGGTGGAGTTGTCAGAACTGTCACTGTTGCCACTGTCCGCGATCTTGAACGAATCGTTCACGTTGGTGCTGTTGTCTGAATTATCGGAGTTGTCAGAGTTATCTGAGTTGTCCGAATTGTCGGAGTTATCCGAGTTATCCGATGCATCGGTGTTGCCACTATCGGCAATCTTGAAGGCATCGTTCACGTTGGTGCTGTTATCGGAATTGTCAGAGTTATCTGAGTTGTCCGAATTATCGGAGTTATCCGAGTTGTCTGACATGTCATTGCCACTATCAGCAACCTTGAACGAATCGCTGACGGTGGTGCTGTTGTCAGAGTTATCCGAGTTATCGGAGTTGTCAGACGCATCGGTATTGCCACTGTCGGCAATCTTGAAGGCATCGTTGACACTGGTGCTGTTGTCCGAATTATCGGAATTATCGGAGTTGTCAGACGCATCGGTATTGCCGCTGTCGGCAATCTTGAAGGCGTCATTCAGGTTGGTGCTGCTGTCCGAATTGTCTGAATTATCCGAGTTGTTCGAATTATCGGAGTTATTGGAGTTGTCCGAATTATTCGAGTTATCAGACATGTCGTTTCCACTGTCGGCGATCTTGAAAGAGTCCGCCACATCGGTACTGTTGTCTGAATTGTTGGAGTTATCGGAGCTGTCCGAGTTATCGGAGTTGTTGGTGGAGTTGTCGTTGCCAGAGTCCGCGTTACCGGAATAGTTGGTATTGGCAGCGGAGTTGTCGTTGGCATTGTTGTTGGGGTCACCGTCCCCACCCTGGTCAGCCAGTGCAAATCCGGAGATACCCATGCTCATGGCGATGGCAGCGGCTAGCAGATTCTTCTTGGTATTCATGATGTCATGTCCTTTTGATGGTATTGGCTTAAAGGGGTCCAACCCATCCCGCCAGCATTCGGGTAAGCCAAGGTCCAGACCCGCCGAAGACAAGAGCGATTCCCGTGCCAGAAGCCAAATAAATTACTCAGGACATTGAAAAATAAAGAGAAATAAAAATTTCAAGAACACCAGAAAACAACTGTGAACTGACGAACTGTTGCGCTGGTGAAACAGCAAACGGTGGCTACATATCAGCCATTTCGCTTTTGTCCCCCAATATCAGCAACCTGGAAAAATCCGCCAGTGTTAAAAAACAAAACCCCGCAGGGCGATAGCCATGCGGGGTTTCTGGTAGCTGGCAGGCACCTGCGGGTGCCTGCCGGACAACCTGAACCGGTCGATTAACCGAACTGGTTCATGGTGTTGTCTTTACCACCGGCTTTCAGAGCCGCTTCACCAGCGAAGAACTCTTTGTGGTCATCACCGATGTTGGAACCGGCCATGTCCTGGTGCTTCACGGTAGCGATGCCCTGACGGATTTCCTGACGCTGTACGCCAGCAACGTAGGCCAGCATGCCTTCGTCACCGAAGTAGCCTTTGGCCAGGTTGTCGGTAGACAGAGCCGCAGTGTGGTACGTCGGCAGAGTGATCAGGTGATGGAACACACCAGCTTCACGGGACGCATCACGCTGGAAGTTACGGCACCACTCGTCAGCCAGCTGACCCAGCTCAGTGTTGTCGTACTCGGCGCTCATCAGCTTGGCACGGTCGTAGGCAGATACGTCTTTGCCTTCTTCCTGCATGGCATCGAATACCTGCTGACGGAAGTTCAGAGTCCAGTTGAAGGACGGGCTGTTGTTGTAAACCAGCTTGGCGTCGGGCACCACTTCCTTGATGCGGTTAACCATGCCAGCGATCTGGCCAACGTGCGGCTTCTCGGTTTCGATCCACAGCATGTCAGCGCCGTTCTGCAGGCTGGTGATGCAGTCCAGAACAACACGGTCTTCGCCAGAACCCGGCTTGAAGCAGAACAGGCCAGAGGCCAGACGCTTCGGCTTCAGCAGCTTGCCGTTGGACTTGATCACAACGTCGCCGTTCTCGATCTGGGAAGCGTCGTCGATGTACTCGCCGTCCAGGAAGCTGTTGTACTGGTCGCCCAGGTCGCCCGGCTCGTTGGTAACAGCGATCTGCTTGGTCAGGCCAGCACCCAGGGAGTCAGTACGGGCAACGATCACGCCGTCGTCCACACCCAGTTCCAGGAACGCCAGACGAACCGCGTTGATCTTGGACAGGAAGTCGGCATGGGGAACGGTTACTTTGCCGTCCTGGTGGCCACACTGCTTCTCGTCAGAAACCTGGTTCTCGATCTGGATACAGCAAGCACCGGCTTCGATCATCTGCTTGGCCAGCAGGTAGGTCGCTTCGGCGTTACCGAAACCAGCGTCGATGTCCGCAATGATGGGCACAACGTGGGTTTCGTGGTTGTCGATCTGCTTGATCAGCTCTTCGGCCTTGGCAGTGTCGCCAGCGTTTTCAGCTTCTTCCAGGGCGCGGAACAGGTGGTTCAGTTCCCAGGCATCGGCCTGACGCAGGAAGGTGTACAGTTCTTCGATCAGACCAGAAACAGCAGTCTTCTCGTGCATGGACTGGTCAGGCAGCGGGCCGAACTCGGAACGCAGGGCAGCAACCATCCAGCCAGACAGGTACAGGTAACGACGCTTGGTGGTACCGAAGTGCTTCTTGATGGAGATCATCTTCTGCTGGCCGATGAAACCGTGCCAGCAACCCAGAGACTGGGTGTACTTGGAAGAATCGGCATCGTAAGCAGCCATGTCTTCACGCATGATCTTGGCGGTGTACTTGGCGATGTCCAGACCAGTCTTGAACTTGTTCTGGGCGCGCATGCGGGCCGCGTGCTTCGGGTTGATGGCGTTCCAGGTCGGGTTCTGCTTCAGAATGGAAGCGATTTGGTCGACGTCTTGTGCGTAAGGCATGGTCTCTATCCTTTCTACGTTTGTGTTCAAAAGGTTCGGAACACTGCTGCCAGCAGCCTCCGGAGCCAGCCACCGGCCGGGACAACCGGGCTGGTGGTGACGTTGGGCGTAACTTTAGTGCTTTCGAATTTATAATTGAAATTTATATGGTGTATTTTCGGCATTTTTTAAATGAATACACATAATCCCTGCCGACAGGCTGAAGGCCTATTATTGAGGCGGGTCATTTCGGACAGACTACAGCGTGCTATGATTCAGGCACTTGACCCAGATCAGCAACCTCCCTCACCCACGGGCTACAGGGGCATTCTGTGTTCTACGTCCGCGCCTTCAATCATTCACTCCTGCACGCACTGAAGAACCTGCTTCCCATTGTGATCGTGGTGGCGTTCTTTCAGATCGCCATTCTCCAGCAGGTGCCAGAGAACCTGTTCAGCATGGTTGCCGGCCTGTTTGTGGTTGCCATCGGTGTTGCCCTGTTTCTGCAAGGGCTCGAGCTTAGCATCTTCCCGCTCGGAAAGAGCCTGTCGAATCAGTTTGCCCGGCGCGGTTCCCTGGTCATTCTCCTGGCCTTCGGCTTTGCCATGGGCTTCTCTGCGGTAATTGCCGAGCCAGCCCTGATTGCCGTGGCCGAGCAGGCACAAACCATCAGCGGGGGGCGAATCGACAGCCTGACACTCCGGGTACTGGTAGCACTATCCGTGGGTTGCGTGGTGGCCCTCGGCGTTTTCCGGACCATTTTCGGCTACCCGATACACTGGTTCATGATTGTCGGCTACATCATCGTGGTGATCGTCACCTGGTTTGCACCCGAAGAAATCGTCGGTCTGGCCTACGATTCCGGCGGTGTCACCACCAATGTTGTGACCGTGCCGCTGATTGCCGCGTTGGGCATAGGTCTGGCTGCGTCGATCCGAGGCCGGAACCCGCTGATTGACGGTTTCGGACTGGTCGCACTGGCGGTGATGGTACCGATGGTTACCGTGCAGGTTTACGGCATGTTGGTGTACTCAGGTTCTGCCGAAGCCGAGGGTGTCCCGCTCTCACCAGATGTCGGAGAAACCAAGCCTTCCGGCGTGGTCGGCGCACTGCTGGACCTGGTCACCATGATTCGGGATGTTCTGCCCATCATCATTACGGTGCTCTTCTTTCAGTATCTGGTACTGCGCCGCAAACTTCCCAATCCACGCAAGGTCATCTTTGGTTTTACCTTGGTGATTCTGGGGCTTTATGCCTTTGTGATCGGTCTCAAGATGGGGTTGTTTCCGATTGGTACCAGCATGGCCGAACAACTGACGGCCAGAGACAACTATCTTTACGTGTACCTCTTTGCACTGATGATCGGCTTTGCCACGACCATGGCGGAACCGGCGCTGATCGCCATCGGCAGACAGGCGGAAGAAGCCGCCGGGGGAACCCTGAACGGCAATGTCATTCGCATACTGGTGGCGGTCGGGGTAGCCGTCGGCATCACTATCGGCGTTCACCGGATCATCACCGGCGACTCCATTCACTACTACATCATGGGCGGCTATATTCTGGTCGTCGGCCTGACCCTGATTGCGCCCCGCTACATCATCGCGCTGGCCTATGATCTGGGTGGGGTCACCACGTCGGAAGTAACCGTCCCTCTGGTTACCGCCCTGGGCATTGGCCTGGCCAGCAGTATCGACGGACGCAGCATTCTCATCGACGGCTTCGGGCTGATTGCCTTTGCTTCAATCTTTCCTATCGTAACGGTGATGGCCTACGCCATCGCATCCCAGTATCTTGCAGAACCACGTAAGGAGACACCATGAAATTCTCGGCACTGGTGGCCATCGTTCCTGAAGACCTGGAGCAGAAGTGTATTGATGCTGCTCGGGATTGCGGTGCCGGAGGAATCACTGTGATGTCCGGCCGGGGCATCAGCAATACCGCGAAAAAAACGTTCTTCGGCCTGACCTACGACGGCAGCCAGAGCGTGCTGCTGATGGTCCTGGAGAAGGGGCTGTCGCTGGATGTGCTGAAAGCCATCCAGAAAGTCATCATGCCGGATGGCAAAGATTCCCAGGGTATGATCTTTACCGTACCACTGGAACACCTGGGCGGCATCGACATGGCCCAGGTGGAGAAATTTGAACAACACGTGAAAGACTCTCTGTAAACGGAGCGCAGATAATGAAACTGGTCAAAGACGTGATGGTGACCGACATCATCAGGATTTCGCCCTTCGCCACCATTCGCGAGGCGCTTTCCCTGATGAAGCGCCACAATGTCAAATCCCTGGTGGTCGAACGCCAGAATGAGCACGATGCCTGGGGGCTGATTACCTATACCAATATTCTCAAGTCAGTTATCTCGGAGGACGGCGACATCGATTTGCTGAACGTCTACGATGTGTGTGCCAAACCGGTGATCAGCGTAGGTGAGAACCTGGCTCTGAAATACGCGGCCAGACTGATGACCGAATACAGGGTCAAGCGCCTGCTGGTGCTATGTGACAACGACATTTCCGGGTTCGTGGTCATGGACGACATCATGCAGGCACTGCTGGAGACCGTCGACTAGAGACGCCGGCTCAACGCTCAGCGCCCAGACAAAGCACCAACAGCTGATCGCCATCGCGCAGATCCAGGTACTGGTTCCGGGGCGGATTCAGTTGTAAATGGCGCCCGCGTTCATCCGCTTCGGCCCGATAAACGCCCAGGGCAATTTCCCCGCGCTCCGCCACAATCTTCTCCAACACCTGGAAATCCGCGCTGGCCGGCAACGGGTAGTCGTGAGGCTTCCGGAACTGGATTTCTGCCCCACCCTCCGTGAACAATTCATCCAGCACCACCCTCAGTTCCCGCCGCAACGCCACCTGAGCCAACACATGACTGAGAATCATCGGGCTGATCAGCATCTCGCTCTTGTGGCCATACAACAGATGGCGGTTATCCGGGTCACTCAGTTCCATAATGACCTGCGGTCGCCTGGGGGCGGCCGACAGAACATCTTCCAACTGGAGATAGCCCACCATGGCACGGGCATCGGCTTCCTCTCCGGAGCCAACTCGATCGCTGCTGAGCAACATCACTGTGTCGTATCCGGCTGGATCAAGGCGCCGAAGGTCCTCTTCCACCATGTAGTCGGCTTCCAGCAGGCGACCGTTTACTTTCGACAGGTCAACGCCGTAACGCTGCATTTCCCGATTCCGGTCATCCAACGGAATCGCCGACACCAGATCGAGTTCAAAAACCCGACTGCCATAGCTGGCAAACTCGGCCGCCATGGTCGGCACCCTGCGGTTCCAGCCCAGTACCAGCACCCTGTGGACACCCGGAACCGGCTCTGGCAGGGCCTGATTTTGTCTTCGCTCCAGCTTCGGCAACGTCGCTGCCTTTGGCACGGCCACGGTATGCTGGTAATCCCGGGCCAGAAGCACAACCCGGTCTTCGTTGCGGATGACCGTGCCGGAATCTGCCAACAGATTGACCTGCCAGCCCCCGCTCGGGTTTGGATGCAACAAACCCAGGACAATCGCATTGGGCCGCTGGCTTGCCAGCTCTGCCAAGGTCAGGCCTTCAGCGGTTTCTCCCCCACGCACGAAAATCTCGTTGCCTTCACCGGCGGTCAGCAACTCGTTGTAGACCTCGGAAAGGTTCGGGTGGATGACGTTCTGAACCATCAACCTGCTGATGGTGGCATCACCGGCCACCACTTCCACGGCCCCGGGGTAGGCCCGCTCGATAACGGGCAGTTTACGCATGTCCTGAATTTCAGCCACCACAAAGGGCAGCCGGGCGTTGTAGTGCCTGGCCTGGGCGGCGATGGACAACAGCGCCTTCACGGTTTCAACATCGGAGGTTATCAGCGAGCCGCCCTCGTGCACCTGGCTGGGCACAATCACCGCCGCCGCATCCAGACAGGCAACCCGATGCAACGCTTCCGGCTGAATGGCAGAGCCGCTACGCAGAATCACTTCCCGGGCTCGCCGGCCAATACCAGGCTCCCTGATCAGTTCGTGCAAATGCTCGACACTGGCCTCTTCCGCCAAAAGAACCAGCCGCAGTTTCTGGGCGTCATGCTTCTCCAGAAACCGGGCCATACGCCCAGACGAACCAAATAACTCCGCTACCAGCGGCGGCGTCTGGGCGGTCCAGCCCAGCACGACGATATGGTTCTTCAACGTCACCGGGGTGAGGCCACGCTCCAGATCTTCCATCTTGGCAATCAGCCAACGGGTGAGAATGGCCACCAGGGTACCCATGAACACCACGTAGCCCATTATCGTCAGCAGGGTGGAGACAATGCGTTGCCAGGTGCCCACGTCATCTCCCAGGTAACCCGGATCGGTCAAGCGCAAAAACGCCCACCAGATGGCGTGCCCGGCACTTTCAAACTCGCCGGCCTGGGGCAGCACCACCAGCAGACCGCCAATCAGCGAGATCAGCGCAATAAAGCAACCGACCACCAGCAACTGAAAGCCAGCCCCCTTGACCAGCTGGCGCTCCACGATGAACTTGATCCGATCAACAATTCGAAATGGCAGCATTCGGTCCCTTATAGCGTCGTTCCCGCGGCAAACGGTTTGCCGGTTTCTGATTCTGTCGCCTAGGATAGTTCAAACAGTCCCGGAAGGTGAGCCCTGACATGATGCGGCCTTCAGGCATTCTTGTGTTGATCACTGGCGTAGTATGCCAACTGCCCTGGCAAAAGGCCCTGGCAGGTTCTCCCCATATTCCCCAACCCTGGCGCGCAGAGGCCGTGGTTCAGGGCCGGGATGAAGCTTACGATGCCGAGCGCTTCCTGCATGAACTGACGTTTGCCCATCAGGCCGAGGCCCCCTCTGCAGTGGAAAACGGTATCCGGGGCACCGGGGGCAGTGTCAGCAGCGACGAGCTCTACTACGACTTTCGTTTCCGCCAAGATTTCGGCTTCCGGGAGGGGCGCAATGGTTTTCTGCTGGACATTCAGCGTAGCGAAGATCTGGACGGTGCCTACGACCGGCAACTGGTGGGTTTCCGCCAGAATCTGGGCGAACGCTCGGAGCTCTGGCTTCAGGGTGATGTGTTCTCGGACAAGGCCCAATCCGACGCCTATTTCAGTGGCCGGCACTATCTGAACGGGCGGAAAGGGTCGAATGAGACAAGCTGGCTTCACGCCAGCTGGATCATCCCGGATGCCTACTTCAACGACAAGACCAGCACCCCGGACAGATTTACCCGTGAACCCCAGAGCCTGTTTCTGCAATGGCACCAGCAAACGGAGCTGCGGCAAAGCACCACGATTTCTATCAACTGGTCGCCGGAGTCGGAGTTTGTCAGCCGGCAGGAAAATCTGACGGTTGCCAGCGACAATGTGCGCGCCGCCTTCGATCACCGCCAGCAATCCGGCCCCTGGGCACTGAGCATCGCCATCGGGGGGGAACGGAGCCGTCGCCAATACCAGCTGCAAGGCCCGCAAGAGGGTCAGCGCCGGGACTTTTCCCGCGACTACCTGAAAGTAACGACGTCAGCCCGGCTGAACGAGCATCGGTTAAAACCCCGGTTCGGCTTGGCCTACATCCATCTGGACGAGCGAGGCTTTTTTGGCCGGGCGATCGACGACACCGGAGATATTCGCCGGCGTGAGCCGGTCGTGTTTGCTGACATTACCCTCCAGGCCAGTGCCGCCACCACCCTCAGCCCTGCCCTTTATCTGGGCGCGCCCGATATCCGGCAGTCTTTCGACGCAACGCGGGAGGACAACCACAGCGGGTTCATGGGCAAACTGGCCCTGCCCCTGCAATTCCGGCTCTCCGCCACGGATCGCGCAAGCCTCACCCTGAATCCTACGTTCTACCTGCACAAAGCAGCCTTTGGCGGTGGCAACCTGCAGTTTCACTGGCCAATGTAATTCAGGCCGGCCGGTCGAGGCCCGACAGCTCAACCAGCGCCGCCTCCAGAGTCGGGTAGAAATAGCTCACGCCGGGCTCCGGTTTTACGCCGGCCCGGGCCAGGGTTCTCAATGGCTGGAACTGCAAGTCGGCAATTACAATGCGGGTACCGGTTTTCCGGCAACTGGCGATCAGTTTGTTCAACGCCGCCAGGCCGCCAGCGTCGAGGATGGTCACTCCGTCCATGTACAACACCAGACCCTCAGCCTGCTGGGACAAGTCTGCCAGCTCGCCGAAGATGCGGTCAGCAGCCGCGAAAAAAAGCGGACCATTGATCTTGAACACCTGCCAGCCCTCCGGCACTCCAACCTGCTGCACCCGTTTGTTGCCGGTAATGTCAGTCACCCTGGTCATTTGTGCCATTTCACGCATGAACAGCACAGCGGCCAGTAACACCCCGGTGGTGATGGCAATTACCATGTCCAGGGCCACGGTCAGGCCGAAGCAGGTCAGGAAAACCAGGATGTCGCTGCGAGGCGCGGTTCTCAGCAGGTGCACGGCTTTCGGCGCCTCACTCATGTTCCAGGCCACCATCACCAGCAACGCGGCCATGGCCGGCATGGGCAGATAGGCAAGAATGCCGGCCAGGGAGACCAGCGCCAGCAGCACCACCAGCGCATGAATCATCGCAGCCACCGGCGATTCAGCGCCGGCCCGGTAATTGGCGGCCGACCGGGCAATAGCGGCGGTGGCCGTGATACCGCCAAAGAACGGCACCACAATATTGCCAATGCCCTGCCCCATCAGCTCGCTGTTGGCACTGTGGCGTTTACCGGTCATGCCATCCAGTACCACGGCACAGAGCAGGGATTCGATGGCCCCCAGCATGGCGATGGCGAAGGCGGCCGGAATCAGCTCCCGGAACAGGTCCCAGGACAGGCCGAGGGGGCGTCCGTCGGCCCCGGCCTGCTGCCAGGGCCAGGCGAATTCCGGTAAAAACGGCGGTATGCCGGCGCCGGTACTGCCATCGGGAAGCAGGTAGCTGAAGCGTGACCCCACGGTCTCAATCGCCGCGCCACCAGCGTTCAACCACAATGCCAGAAGACTGCCAACAATCACTGCTGGCAGATGAGGCGGCACCGGGGTTCTCAGCCTTGGCCAGAGCAGCATCACCGCCAGGGTAACCACCGCCACCAGCGTACTCAGTCCATCCAGCGCCGGCAGTTGCTGACCCAGGACCGCCAGCTTGTCCCAGTAATGCTCTGGCATAGCGTCAATGGAGAGCCCGAAGAAGTCTTTTACCTGCAAGGTGGCAATCACCACGGCAATGCCACCGGTGAATCCCAGAGTGACGGATTCGGGGATATACTCAATAAAGCGGCCCAGGCGCATCACCGCCATAATCACCAGCAACACACCGGACATCAGCGTAGCCAGCAGCAAGCCACCCAGGCCATAGCTCTGGGCGATCGGATAGAGAATCACGACAAAAGCGGCCGTTGGTCCGGAAATGCTGTAGCGGCTGCCGCCAAACAGGGCAATCAGAAAACCGGCTATGATAGCGGTATAAAGGCCATACTGCGGCGCAACCCCGGAGGCAATCGCCAGCGCCATCGCCAGCGGAATGGCAATGATGCCAACCGTGGCGCCAGCCATCAGGTCCTTGAAAAAGCGCCCGCTGCTGTAGGGTTCATCAACGCAGGCCTCGCGAACGGCGTGAGCGGTACGAAGAGAAAAGAGATGGGCGCGATGGGGCATGAACAGACTCTCTCAGGCCAGGCATTTGGTTACATTATATGCTCATCATCTGTACACTCAATGTTAATATGATTAACATACCATCTGTAACCATCTTCGCTGAACCTGTTGAGAACCAGAAACACCATGGAAAACCGAACTGCCCGGCTGACCCTGTTGATTGACCCTGAAAAGAAGAAAATTTTCGAGGCCCTTTGCAAGCAGGAGGACGTGACTCCCTCCCAGAAGGTTCGTCAGTTCATTCGTGAATATGTGGAAGAGCGGCTCGGGCCAGACTGGCGCGAGAGCAGCGCCCAGAAAACCGACTGACTCCGGCAACGTACAATCGGATATGAAAGCTTACGCCACCCGACTTATCCTGACGCTTGTAACCGTTGTCGCCTTCACAGGGTGCACGGTCATGCGCACAGAAAACCGGCCTGCACCCGTCAGCCAGTACGATGCCTTGATCGTCGACGCCGACACCGGTGATATCCTCACGGTCGCAGAGCTGGCCCGGCAACTGGCAAACACCGATGTGGTGGTGACGGGGGAATACCACGGCCACCATGCCTCGCACCTTTTACAGGCCCGCCTTCAACAGGCGCTGTACCGGCACAACCCCCGGCAGATCCTGTCCATGGAGCAGTTCAACCTGAACCACCAGGACGCCCTTGATGCCTACCTGGCCGGACAAACCGGTGAAACGGAAATGATCGAAGACGCGGACGCCTGGGAGAACTACAAAGGCTCCTACCGGCCCCTGGTGGAATTTGCCCGAGAACACCAGCTGCCGGTTGTCGCGGCTAACGCCCCGGCGGATATCGTGCGCTGTGTCGGCCGTGAGGGTAAGGACTATCTGAAACGCCTGCCAGACGCGCAACGCGCCACCCTGCCCGCACAGGCCTTCCTGGATACCCCGGACTACCGTGACAAATTCGTCGACGCCATTGCCGGCAGCCACGGTGCAGAACAGACAGAACTGGCCGGGCGCCTGCTGAGCACCTATCAGGCCCAGCTGTTGCGGGACAACACCATGGCCGAGCGGATACTGATTGCACTGAATGAACACCCCGGACATCAGGTTTTGCACACCACCGGCACCTTCCACAGCGAACAGCGGCTCGGTACCGTTGCGGTCCTTGAGCAACGGGCACCAGAGCTGAGCATTGCAGTGCTCTCACCGGTTGAATGGTCGCCCCCGGAACAGGCGATGCCGGTGGCAGCAAACCGTCACAAGGGTGACTACCTTTACTTTATTCTGCCCCTGCCTCCGGAATACCGGGATGCGGAACGCCAGCGCAGCGCCATGCAGAAACGCTTCAGCCGCCATTCAGGCACCCGCTGCGAGTGATCAAAGTGGCGCGTAAGGCGCGCCTTCCCAGCAGCCCCGGTTCCCGTTAACCTGCGCAGACATCAGGACGTTTTCCGAACCGCAAGGAGTAAGCCATGAAAGTTGTCTCTGCCCTGATTATCGGCCTGTGCGCCATTGTTGCCGCTTCCCTGTTGAGCCAGGGCTTGATGGGGCTGCGCACGGCCGATCGCTACGTAACGGTCAAGGGCATGGCCGAACGGGAAGTGCAGGCAGACCTGGCGCTCTGGCCCATCCGCTTTGTTGCCACCGGTAGCACGCTGGACGAAGCACAGAACAAAGCCCGAAGCAGCCGGGAAGCCATCATGGCATTCCTGAAACTGCAGGCTATTGACCAGTCAGCGGTTGAGCTCCAACGCCTGGATGTGACCGACACTCGCGCCAACCCATACGCCGGCAATAACAGCGAACAACAGTACATCATCAACCAGACCCTGATGGTGCGCGGCACCGATATCGACCGCATCCGACAGGCGGCCCAGAACGTCAGCGAACTGGTGGATTCCGGCGTAGTGTTGTCCTCAGACTACGGCCCGAGCGGCCCCACTTACCTGTTCAACGGCCTGAATGATATCAAACCGGCCATGATCGCAGAGGCCACCGCGGCGGCCCGTGAATCCGCCCAACAGTTCGCTCGGGATGCCGAGGCCAAACTTGGCAGCCTGCGCCGGGCCAATCAGGGTGTGTTCCAGATTTTGGCAAGGGATCAGGCCCCGGGCGTGTCGGAGCAACAACAGCCGGTGAAAACCGTGCGGGTGGTATCCACCTTCGATTACTACCTGGAGTAATCGAAAACAGGTGCCTACTGGGTGGCCACCATTTCGTCGGTCACCTGATAGTCTCCGGCCAGCCAGCGCAGGATCTCGTGAGCCGCCGGGTGATCAAAGGCATCGTAGGTGTGCATCAATGCCTGCTTTTTCTCATCGCTGATGCGTGCCAGCCCGGTGTCCTGCAGGGTTAGTAGATCCTTGTGCAACTGCCCCGCAAGCTCCAGCCCAAGCACTTCCCGCGCAGCATGCAAAAACGCCTGACCATACTGGTAATCCGGCCCCTGGCGGTAGCATTCCGCCAGCGTGATCGCCGGGATCGTGGTCAGCACCGGCTGCAGTGCCGGATTGATGGCGTGGCCGGAAAGGTAGGCGGCATTGCCGGCAGGGCGGCCGGTAAAACCACGCAGATGCAGATGCCGGGACATGCGGTCGCCATCATTCACCGGGTAATTATCCCAGAGCAGTGGCTTGCGCCCCAGCAACTTGCTGACACGCTTGAGATGGCCCGGAGAGACTTCACGGGAACAGACCTCTTCCCCGGTCCAGAAAATTCTCACTTCACGGTCCAGTTCCGCCCCCAGGGTTTCCAGATAGTCCGCCGGCCGCTGCCCGAACACCCGGTCCAGCACCGGATCATCGGAGTAGTAGGTGGGGCACACGCTAAGCTTGCTGGCACTGGTGTTGGCTTTGACCCAGTCCACAATCTGTGCCTGGGTTCGGGCCAGGTCCGGGGTAGCCGGGTGCATGTCATCAAACAGGATAGCCAGCTCCTGGATACCGAGGCGATCCAGCATTTTCAGTTTCTTCGCCAGGGCCTCCCGGGCCGCCTCATCGAAGTTATTGAAGATTTCGAACGGGCTCAGCCCAATACCAAACCGCACACCTTCACGCCGGCAGAATCTGGCAAAGTCCGCCATTGCCTCAGCCTGCTCCGGAGGGTGCGGCTCCTGCCAGCGACGACGCAGGTAAGGATCGGCCTTGGGGGCATACAGATAGAAGCCGTAACCATGGGCAAGCAGGGTATTGACCAGTTGGCGCCGTTCGGACCAGCTCCACAGGGGGCCGTAAAATCCTTCAATAATTCCCAGTTCCACCGTCATAAACCTGTTGCTCCCTGTCTGCCACTCAAGCGAGTACTATACCGGACCAGCCGCCTTGATGACGGGATCGTCAGATCTCAGCAAGCATACCGTATGATTAGATCCTAGCCGCTACTGTCACAACCTGCCTAGAATAAACGATCCGGTAAAATGTTGAGTTTTCAGGAGCACAACTTTCATGCCCAATGGTCAAGACCGACTGCCCGCACTGGACGCGCTTCGAGGCATAGCGGCCCTGGGTGTGGTGCTGTTCCACTACCTCCCCTATTACGACAAACTCTACGGCCACAGTTTCAGCACGCCGGACACCCTCGGTTTCGGGCGCTACGGGGTTCACCTGTTCTTCATCCTCAGCGGCTTTGTCATCTTCATGACCCTGGAGCGCACCCGCAGCGCCAGCTGGTTCGGACTGGCCCGGGCCTTCCGCCTGCTGCCTGCACTCTGGGCCGGCATTGTATTGACCTGGATTGCCGTTCAACTGATGGGGCCAGCTGACCGCATGGTGAGCCCCGGCTCAGCGCTACTGAACATCACTCTGCTGCACGAATACCTGGGCCATCCCCATGTCGATGGCGCCTACTGGAGCCTGGTGATTGAAGCCACGTTCTACGTCTGGATTGCCTTGCTGTTCTACGGGCTGGGGAGCTGGCAGCGCATGCGGCCAGTACTCTGGGCCTGGACTCTGGCCAGCTACGCGGCGGTGATCTGGTGGAAGGCCATTCCCGACGGGCTGGAATTCCTGATCAAAGACCTTTTGTTTACCCGCTACACGCCCCTGTTTATCAGCGGCATGCTGATCTACCGCTGGCACCGCCACAGTCGCTTGCCGGTCGCGGATCTTGCGCTATTGACACTAACCATCAGCCACTGTCTGCTCGCTTACAAGGCACCGTTCAACCTCTTTGTGCTCGGCTGTTATGGCGTTTTCGGGCTGGCTGTCGCCGGCTACCTCAACGTTCTGGCCCGGCCGGGACTGCTCTGGCTGGGCAGCATTTCATACACCCTGTACCTGGTGCACCAGAACATTGGTTATGGCGTGATTGATCTGGCTTACAAATCCGGTCTACCCGGCCAACTTGGTGTGATGATGGCCCTGGCCGTTGCCATTGGTCTGGCGACAGCTCTGCATTACGGTATCGAAAAACCCGCTCTGCGCTGGTTCCGGCAGTGGCGGAAACGTGCCGTACCGGATACCGGTCTGACGTTGATCAACGCCCCGGTGCCGAAAAAAGCGGAAAATCTTGACTAGACTGAACACAACAAAAAACCTGAAACCCATTGCCTGACAAGAGTAAGACGCCATGGAAATCAAAACCTTCGCAGACCTGATTGACTGGACACGCCAGCTCCACGCCCACCTTGCCAGGTGCCTGCACGAATCCGCCCAGAAAAATCAGAACGAACGCGCCAGCGCCTTGCTCGATTACATCAGTTCCCACGAGGCACTGCTGGAACAGGCTGTTGCCGAGTACGAGAAACAGGCCGACCCGAAAGCCATGACCACCCGCCTGTACGATTATGGCGTGCATAAACCCATCGAGAAGAACCGCACCTGCGATACCCGCTATAACGATCTGGATTTTGACGGTATTGCCCGGGAGATCTTTGATTTCCACGACCAGGTGATGGACCTGTACGACGCCCTCATCGGCAAAGCCGAGATTCCCGAGGCAAAATCCCTGCTGGAGGATCTGAAATCCCTGGAGGAGCACGAGGCCATGCTCCTGGCCAGCCAGATAGGTCGAATGAACGACATCTAACGTTAGACCAATGTCGTAGTCCGGCAATTTTTTGCTGCAGCCCACCCGCCATAGTTGCTAATCTGAACTACACTCTTGAGTTCCGGACCCCACGAGGGGCCGGGCTCTACTACAACAATGACAAGAGGTTAGAAGAGCAATGAAGATCCGTTCTGTTCTTTCCGCGGCTGTGCTGGCTGTGGCAACTACCTTTGCCGCCACCCAGGCGCTTGCCCAAGACAAGTTCACCCTGCGACTGGCAGAAACCTGGGGCCCGAACTTCCCCATTTTTGGTGACACCACCAAACGCTTCGCTGAAACCGTTAACAAGATGTCTGATGGCCGACTGACCGTCCGCATCGACTCAGCCAACAAGCACAAGGCCCCACTGGGCGTATTCGACATGGTCAAGGCCGGTCAGTACGACATGGGCCACTCCGCCTCCTATTACTGGAAGGGCAAGGTGCCGGAAACCCTGTTCTTCACCAGCATGCCATTTGGCATGAATGCCATGGAACAGTATGCGTGGTTCTACCACGGTGGCGGTATGGAGCTGATGCAGGAAGTGTATGAGCCCCACAACATGCTGTCGTTCCCTGGCGGCAACACCGGCGTACAGATGGGCGGCTGGTTCCGCAAGGAAATCAAATCCCTGGATGACCTCAAGGGTCTGAAAATGCGTATTCCCGGCTTTGCCGGCGAAGTCTTCGCAGAAGTGGGTGTTAACCCCACTAACATCGCCCCGGGCGAGCTCTACACCGCTCTGGAGCGCAATACGATTGATGCCGTTGAGTGGGTAGGCCCTGCGCTGGATCTGCGTCTTGGTTTCCAGCAGATTGCTGACTACTACTACACCGGCTGGCACGAACCGGCAACCGAGCTGCAGTTCCTGATCAACAAGCGCGTCTGGGATCGCCTGCCGGCAGACCTTCAGGAAATCATGCGGGTAGCCATGCGTACCGCTTCCTATGACATGCTGGTTCACTCTCAGCACGCCAACGCCGAAGCCTGGGCGAACATCAAGGAAGAGTATCCGAACGTACAGATCAAGCGTTTCCCGGATGACATTTTCCAGGCCATGTACGAGGCCAACGAGAAGCTGTTGAAAGAGGCCGCGGCAGAAAGTGAGATGGCTGCGAAGATCATTGAATCCCAGCACAATTATCTGGAGCAGAGCCGCGCTTACACCGACATTTCGGAGCGGGCTTACCTCAACACCATGGCCGAAGTCGAGTAAACTATTCGTTTATGACGAATCAGAGCCGGGATCGCTCTTCCAAGTGATCCCGGCTTTTTCATTTCCAACATTCAGAAATTCCGCGATGCGGAGGAAGAAGTTCGATGCGCTGGATTATCCGACTGGACGAGGGCCTGGCCTGGCTCTCCAAACTTTGCGGCTGGATCGCCTGTGTGGCCATGATCCTGATGGCCGCCAACGTCTTCTATGACGTCGTCGCACGTTATGCTTTCAACGATGTGTCCATCGCCATGCAGGAAATGGAATGGCACCTTTATTCAGTCGTCTTCCTGCTTGGCATTCCCTATGCCCTCCGCACCGATGGTCATGTCCGTGTGGACGTGTTCTACACCAACTGGAGCCAGAAGCGCAAAGCCTGGATTAACCTGATAGGCGCCGTTCTTTTTGTTATTCCGTTCGCCTACCTGATTGCCACCTATGGCTACAGCTACGCGATGGATGCGTACCAGATGGGCGAAGGCAGCGGCGACCCCGGTGGCCTACCCCATCGCTGGGTGATCAAATCCGTGATTCCGGTCAGTGCTTTCTTTATGGGAACGGCCGGCTTGAACATGGTGACCTACGCCATCCGGGTGATGGCCGGTGACAAGCAATACGAAGGTGAGCACAGCGCAGGAGGTCTGGCATGATCGGTATGATTATGTTCGGCGTGGCGCTGGTCATGCTGATGTTCGGTTTTCCGGTGGCCTTCACCTTCGGCGGCGTGGCGCTGTTTTTCGGTATCTACGCCGAGGGCATGGATCTCTTTGCCTTCATGCCCTTCCGGATCATGAGCGTGATGCAGAACACCGTATTGATGGCAGTGCCTCTGTTCATCTTCATGGGTGTGGTACTGCAACGCACCAGGCTGGCTGAACAACTGCTGACCTCCATGGGTCGGCTGTTTGGCGGGTTGCCCGGCGGCCTTGCCATTTCCACCATTCTGGTCGGTGCCCTGCTGGCTGCCTCCACCGGCGTTGTCGGCGCCAGCGTGGTTGCCATGGGCCTGATTTCACTTCCGGTCATGCTCGCACACAAGTACGACAAGCGCCTGGCCACCGGCACCATCTGCGCCTCGGGCACCCTGGGCCAGATTGTGCCGCCGTCGATCATCCTGATCATTCTGGGTGACGTCCTTGGCCTGCCCGTGGGTGATCTGTTCAAGGCTGCGGTCATGCCCGGCGTGGTACTGATTGGCCTGTACATTGTCTACATTCTGATTCTGACCCGTTTCAAGCCGGAAACCGCACCGGCCATGCCGGCCCAGGATGAATCGGTCAGCCGGGGCAAGGAAATCCGGGATGCCCTGCTCGCGATTATTCCGCCACTGGCGTTGATCGTGATCGTGCTGGGCTCCATCTTCACCGGCATCGCCACTCCCACGGAATCCTCCGCACTGGGCGGTGTTGGCGCCGTGGTTCTGGCGATCATCTACCGCCAGTTCTCGTTCAAAATGGTCTGGGATGCCGCCAAAGACACCGTCAGCGTGACCGCCATGGTGTTCGCAATCCTGATCGGCGCGACTGCCTTCTCCATGGTGTTCAGCTATACCGGCGGCGATTATCTGCTGGAGGAGTGGCTGATGATGCTGCCCGGCGAACAATGGGGCTTCATTATCCTGGCCATGGTGGTCATTCTGGTGCTGGGCTTCTTCATCGATTTCGTGGAGATTTCCTTCATCATCGTGCCCATTCTGGCACCGGTGGCCGAGGCCATGGGCATCAACATGCTCTGGTTCGCCATCCTGATTGCCATGAACCTGCAAACCAGCTTCCTGACACCACCATTCGGGTTTTCGCTGTTCTACCTCAAAGGGGTGGCACCACCGGAAGTCCGAACCACGGATATCTACAAGGGTATTATTCCGTTCATTCTGATCCAGATTCTGGTGCTGGCGCTGATCGTCATCTTCCCGGAATGGTTCGGCATGAGCGCCACCTACTGACCCCCGAATAACCCTGCAACTCTGGCGGAGCCGGCCAATGCCGGCTCCGCCCATCCACCCGCTCTGCCCCTCAGTCTTCAGTCCGCCGACCTGACAAAACCTGATCATTTTCTATACTGAGTCAAAAAGCCGCGACTCTCAGTTCAGTTTTCGGGATTGCACGGACCATAACGAATCAGAGGAGAGAGCATTCCATGGCACAGAGTACCGCTCATAAACCGGAGTTACCGGACAAGGAGGAACACCGGGCACACGTCCTCAGCCTGCCCCTGGAGCGCGGTCAATCCGATCGCGAACCCCACAGTTATGAACGCTGGCTGATCCATAAACTGATGCGTATGGCCGGCTCTCCCCCCATTCGTTTCCGGCTCTGGAACGGCGATGTCATAGAACCGGAAGTTCAGGACGCCCGCTTCACCCTGCACCTGACCGACCACAAGGCTCTCTACTCCCTGGTGGCCAACCCCAATCTGGCCTTTGGTGACCTGTATGCCGCCGGTCGACTGGAAATCGACGGCGATCTTCCAGATCTGATGGAGAGCCTGTACCGGGCCGTCCATGCCGCCCGCCAGAAATGGCCACGCTGGCTGGACGCCCTGTGGCGCAACCACAACCCGCGTGCCACCGGCATCTCCGAGGCCAAGGAGAACATTCACCACCACTACGACCTGGGCAACGCGTTTTACCAACTGTGGCTGGATGAGGCCGAAATGCAGTACACCTGCGCCTATTACGAGCAGGCCGACAACACCCTGGAACAGGCGCAACTGGCCAAACTGGAACACGTTTGCCGCAAACTTCGGCTGAAACCGGGCATGACCGTGGTCGAAGCCGGCTGCGGGTGGGGCGGGCTGGCCCGATATATGGCCCGTCATTACGGAGTGAAGGTGCATTCCTACAATATCTCACGGGAACAGCTGGCCTACGCCCGGGCTGAAGCAGAGCGACAAGGCCTGGACAACCTGGTTACCTATGTCGAAGACGACTACCGCAATATTGAGGGCCAGTATGACGCGTTCGTTTCTATTGGCATGCTCGAACACGTGGGCAAGGACAATTACCCCGCTCTGTCGGAACTGATCAAACGCTCCCTGAAGCCGAATGGTATTGCCTTGCTCCACAGCATCGGCCGCAACCGGCCCATGCTGATGAACGCCTGGATCGAGAAGCGGATTTTCCCCGGCGCCTATCCGCCCAGCATTGGCGAGTTCATGGAAATCTGCGAGCACAGCGATTTCTCGGTACTGGATGTGGAAAACCTGCGGCTGCATTACGCTCAGACCCTGACCCACTGGATGGACAATTTCACCGCCAACCAGGACCAGGTCACCGAGATGTACGACGAACATTTCACCCGGGCCTGGCGACTGTATCTGGCCGGTTCCATCGCCGCGTTCCGGGCCGGTTCTTTGCAGTTGTTCCAGGTGGTGTTCACCCACGGCGACAATAACCAGCTGCCCCAGAGCCGGCAGGAACTCTACACGTTTCCAGCCACGCCAGAGGGGGTCTGATGGAATACTACGACATCATTATCGTGGGGGCCGGCCCTGCCGGCTCAACCCTGGCCCGGGCTCTGGAGGACTCCGGCAAACGGGTACTGATCATCGACAAGCAAGCCTTCCCCCGGGACAAGACCTGCGCCGGCTGGGTTACGCCGGCAGTGATGGCCAGCCTGGACATTGATCCGGGGAAGTATTCCGTCGGCCGGACACTGCAACCCATTCGCCGGTTCCGGATCGGCATGATGGGGCAAAGTGCGGTGGAGAACGACCACGGGGATATTGTCAGCTACGGTATTCGTCGCTGCGAATTCGACGACTACCTGCTGGACCGTGCCGAGTGTGAAAAGCAACTGGCAACCGCGGTAAAGTCCATCAACCGGAACAACGGCAACTGGGTGATCAACGATCAATGGCAGACGCCGCTGCTGGTGGGTGCCGGGGGCCATTTCTGCCCGGTGGCACGGCTGTTGGGCGACGGCCCGGGCAAGCATGAAACCGTGGTGGCCGCCAAGGAAGTTGAGTTCGAGATGACGCCAGAGCAGGCCCGCGCCTGCGAAGCCCGCGGCGACACGCCAGAGCTCTGGTTCTGCCGGGATCTCAAGGGCTACGCCTGGGTTTTCCGGAAAGGCAGCTATCTGAACATCGGCCTGGGCCGTGAGGACAACCACCGGTTATCTGATCATCTGGAAGCTTTTGTCGAGGAAATGAAACAGTCGGGCCGCATTCCTTCAGACCTGCCAGGCCGCTTCAAAGGTCACGCCTATCTGCTGTATGCCCATGCCAACCGACCACTGGTGGATGACGGCGTGTTGCTGATTGGCGATGCGGCCGGCCTGGCCTATACCCAGAGTGGCGAGGGCATTCGTCCCGCCATCGAATCGGCACTGATGGCGGCCAATGTTATCAAGTCCGCCACGGATTATTCCGCGCTCTCGCTGCAAAGCTATGGTGAACGCATTGCCGAACGCTTCGGAACCCGGGCCACGGACCAGGAGCCCGGCTTTGAGGTGCCGGACTGGCTGAAACAGCCCATCGCCAGCACGTTGATGCGCTCACACTGGTTTACCCGCAAGGTGGTCACGGAGAAGTGGTTCTTGCATCAGGAGGTGCCGCCACTGGAGGTCGCGGTTTAGATACACCAAGGCCGGGCGCTGAGGCCCGGCCTTGATTTCACGTCTGCACTGACCTGTAGCTCGATACCAGGCTGGCGCATGTAACGAGCGAGCTTAGAACTTCACGCGCATACCGGCCAGGAAGCCCATGTCGGCGTCGTCGCCAGACGCATCTTCAAGGTCGCTCTGGGCGATTTCGGCGAACACGCTGACGTTCTTGGCAGCCGGGAACTTGTAGGTTACGTTGGCGTACCATTCGGTAATGTCGTCCGCGTCATCTTCTTCCTTGTTGCCCATACCGAGTGCGACGTCGGTGGTGGCAGCAACAGCAAACACAGCCGCCAGGTTGTACTGGGTGGTTTCGAAGTCGTCTTCGTCGGTGGAGCTGTAATCAGCGGCCAGGTTCATGAAGCCGAAATCGTAGGAAGCGCTCACACCCCAGGTGTCCGCAGATTCAGCCGCGCCAGCCGCTCGGGACTGCTGGTAAGCCGCTGCCAGTTCCAGACCTGCCAGTTCAGTAGCAACGAAGAGATCGTAGTATTCACCGTCCTGATCCGCAGCATCCATTTCGTGAGAAGCGGCGATATAGACGTTTTCCAGCTCGATGTCGACACGAATCGTATCGTCACCTGCTGTTTCTACGCCATCAAACCGGTCTTCATCAATGGTCTCGACTTCGTAGGCTTCTTCAATACCGAATTCGTCACCGGCGAAGTCCTGCTTACCGAAAGAGAAGGAGGCAACGCCGTACTTCAGACCGACATAAGCCTCTTCCAGGTTGCTGGCGTCCTGACTGCCTTCCGCCGCTTTTTTGTAACCCACATCCAGACGACCAAACGCAGTCAGGTCATTGCCCAGATCGTAGGCTACGTAGTTTTTCAGCTCCATATCGTCGTACTCAACCTCGGCACGCTCATCAAAGCCAGTGGCCTGACGGAACTGAATCTGGAAGTCACCGTTCAGTTTGTAGGTAAAACCATCTTTCTCGTAAACAGTCGCAGCATTCACAGAACCTGCGGCAACAGTAGACACAGCAACAGCCAGAAGAAGCTTCTTCATTTTTGGAACTCCACGTTCAGTTTGGTTTGGTGTTTATTGGTTGCTGGAATCAACCCAGCTGTCCCACTCTTTTCGAGTTTGTTCGTCAGCTTTCAGATACCAGTAGCGCAGCATCCTGCTGACCATTTCCTGATCCGGATCGACGTGCGAATCCAGCAACAACCCGTCCTGGTTGGTTATCAGCCCCGGAGCAGCTACTGCCGCTTTGGCGCCGGAACGGTTATAGGCCGCCAGCTCACGGGCATAGTCCCGCACCAGCTGAAAGCCCTCTTTCTCGAGCACATCGGCGGTAAACGCCACCTCACGGCCATGGCGATCAGTCAACTGCCAGTTACCCTGTTGATTGAAAGCGTCCATTTGATTGCGCGACTCGATTTCCGGAGCGCTCAGGGCCAGTGCGGTATCAGCAGCGTCGAAACGGACAACGAAGGCGTCGCTGGTTTCCAGCACCTCTTCACGACCAATTTCGGTGGTGCACTCCACCACCAACTGCTGGGTACCATCAGCAAGAGTCAGTGACTGGCCAGAGCCGGCGGTCTGTTCGCTATCCTGAACAGCCTGCACGTTCACACAGGCCCCCAAAGTGAGCTGAACCTCTGCCAGAGCCGGCAACGGCATCAAGGCGGCAAGTAAACAGGTCGTCCAGGCAAGTCTCGTCACGCTTTATTTCCAATCGGTGGTTGGCAGCAATCTTGAGACGACACTATGGCGGGAATTTATTAACGGACTGTTAATAATATGTTTCGGTTATATGACACGATCCTGTGGACACTTTTTTGGCCCGGACACAAAAAAGCCCCGCCATGAAGACGGGGCTTTTTTATTCCGGAAACTGAATTAATCAGTCAGTTCGAGTTTCACACGGTAGATCGCCGTGGTGCCGCTGACTTCGTTGCCGGTGATGAGTAACGGCTCACCAGTAGGTGAGTCATCGGCGGCCACCACAGTGATGCTCTCCACGCCCAGATCCCCTGCGGTTTCGAGTACTGAAGCCGTATCGACAGTGGTCCAGTCGTCACGGGTATTCAGGTAATCCACCTGAACCGGACTGGCAGGGTCCGTTACGTCGTAGACCAGAATACCGCCCATGCGCTCAAGGCCCAGAAAAGCAAAGGTTTTATTGCCGAACGTCGCCACAGTCACGGCTTCAGGTTCCGGACCTTTGGCGTCCGACCGGGAATCGAACGCCATGCCCTCGTCATGGGCGGAGTTGAAGTGGTCTGAGCAGGGAATAGAACGAGCCGTACCCAGACGACAGTCCTCACTGGCCAGGAACTGCTCGATCGCATCGCCGGAGTCCCATACCAGCTCACCGTCCTCATTCCAGATCGCCAGAGAACGCGTGCCGTAGGAGTACAGCTGGTCGTACATCAGAAGCGTGCCGTCCGGGTCTTCTGCACCCGACGCGTTGAACATGACAGGAGCACCATTTTCATCAACCCGGTAACCCTGCACCCAACTGATGTTGAGTCTTCCCAACTGGTCATCATCGCGACAGGCATTGGCTGCACCGGCTGTGGCACCGCAGTAATCGAAGACGGATGGATTCAACAGCGCACCTTCGGCCAGCGCAGTCAGTTGCGGTGGCATGTCGTCACCAATCCGGCGGGCAAAACCATCCGGATGTACCAGGTGTTTCACCCGCAACTCTTCGACAAAACCCCTGGAACTATCGCCATTCCAGTAGTCGGCGTCATCTTCACCCCAGGCCCTGGCATCCCCCTCATTGGCCGTCACGATAAAGGTTTCACCATTTGCCTGGTAACTGTCGATGGCATCGGGATGGTAGATACCCGCCACACCCGGCCATCTCTGGATATTGATGACGCCGTCATCGTCCGAGGCATCAATACCCTGCCCCTCAACACCGTAATCCTTGAACCCCAGGGGTAAAATACCGGTGACCGTTGCCGCGCCGATATCCAGCTTCGCCAGGGCGTTGTTTTCCTGCAAAGAGACCCAGGCAGTGCGGCTGTCGGCACTGACGGTGATATATTCCGGTTCCAGATCCTGGGCTACGGTGGCCCCCGGGCCGTATATGCGAACACCCGATGCCTTCAGGGCGCCATCCTGGCTGTTGAAGGCCAGAAAATCGGCTGTCCGTACCGTGAGATTCCCCGGATTGGAAACATCAACCACACTGATCGACCCTTCCGGATCGATCTGGTAGTCATCGCTTGGCTCGCCTTCGTTTGCTGCCAGGACATATTGCCCATCCGGCGTAAAGGTCACCATATCCGGCTGCGCACCTACCTGGATACTGTCACGCAGCTGCAGGTCTGCAGCTCCAAATACCGCAACATAACCGGGGTCAGTTTTCGGATTCGATTCAACAGCAACCGCAACGAGCCCGTTTGCCACCGCCACACTGTTAACCACCGCATCAGCGGCAATGTCAGCAACTGTCAGCGTGTCGATTTTGGCTGGATTGACCGGGTCGCTCATATCCAGCACATCCACAGCCCCGGACAAGGCATTAACCACAAACGCCCTGCGACTGGCAGGGTCAAACGCCGTGATTTCCGCAGCAGACTCATCAAACTGTCCGGTGCTGTATCGACCGGCGAATTCGAGCGTCAGGCCAGTGACCTGAGCTTCCGGCGCCAGATCATCATCGTTGTCCGAGGAATTACAGCCGGATACCAGCACGGCGCTCACAGCGAGAACGAGCAATGACAGTTGAAATGGGTGCGATGTCTTGGGCACAGCGGGCTCCTTTGCTTATTTAATGATGCAAGAGCAAAGAAGGCTAGGCGACAGACGTGACGAACGCGGGAAAGGAAAGTGACAGTGCAGTGACGTTTCTGTGACAACTCCCCGGCCCGATGCCGGGCCGGGGAAAAGTCGGAGCATCAGCCGGAACTTACTGGCCCAGGTAGCTCCGGTACATCCATACCGTTTTTTCCTGCTGAGAGATGTAGTCACTCATCAGTGCCACGGTACCTTCATCTTCTGCTTCACCGGCCAGGTTCAGCAGGCCACGCTGCTTGGCGATGAGCTTACCGAAACTCTCGACGATGTTACCCACCGCTTCTTTGCCATCAGATACGTCCTTGCGCTCCGGCACTTCGGACTTTTCAATGTAGGTGCTGTAGGCGTGTGCAGGACGATGGCCCAGGGTGAGAACCCGCTCGGCAATTTCATCAATCTTGAGCAGCAGGTCATCGTAGAGTTCTTCAAATTTGGCATGCAGCTCAAAGAAATTGTCACCCTTGATGTTCCAGTGATAGCCACGCACATTCATGTAGAAAATCTGGTAGTTGGAGAGCAGTTCGTTCAGTGCACCTGCCAGCTTCTGGGTTTTGTCTGTGTCGAGACCAATAAAATTCTTGCCCATGTTGAACCTCCTGATTCGTTTTGGGGTGTCATCTAACAGCTACTGTATGACAGCTCAGTGTCAGAACGAAAGTTTGGGTATTCAATATCGCTCATAGCAGAAACTTATACCACCAACCCTAAAATCATAGCTGAACCCTATCGAGAAAAATGTCACTTTCTATTTGGAAACAATTCTCGTTTGTCCTTAAATGGGGTTATAGGCATTCATCACGCGGAGTTGATTCCATGAGTACCCTGAAACTGTTTGTTCACAATCACAGCTCGAAGGGCGACCCGTCGTTTCTGAAAACGATCACCTTCGCGATTACCCACTTTACGGTGGCTTTTACCGTCGCGTTCCTGCTGACCGGGGACATTCTGATCGGCAGCCTGATCGCGATGGTCGAACCGGCCATTAACACCGTTGCTTACTTCTTCCATGAGAAGATATGGGCACGGCATCAGCGGAATACAACCGCCAATGCCATGAATCTAGCGCAAAACACGCTTTAATGACTTGCCCTCTGTCAAAGACGGAGGGTAAAGCTACACACCCGGCCCGCAATCCATGCAACCCTCCCCTGGCTCAGGGCCTATCCGGAGTTTCTTGCTCAGGTCTTTTATTGCGGTTCGCAGCCCCTCCTCAATCACCGGATGGTAGAACGGCATCTCCAGCATTTCGCTCACGGTCATTCGCTTTTGCACGCACCACGCCAGCAAGTGGGCAAGGTGCTCTGCAGCAGGCCCGAACATCTGGGCCCCCATGAACAGGCCGCTGCCGTGCTCGCCGTAGACCCGGAGCAGCCCCCGATTCTTGCCAATAACCTTGCTGCGACCCTGATCCTCAAACGACACCTCACCAACCGCAAAGCAGCCCTGGCAACGCTCATCCACCTGATGAATGTTCAGCCCCACCGAGGCAATCTGGGGCTCGGTGAACACCACCGCCATGGGAGTTTTTCTGCGGCCGGTTCGGACTTCCGGCCAGGCCCCTGCATTGTCGCCGGCAATCCGGCCTTCGTCTGCCGCCTCGTGCAGCAGGGGGCGGTCGTTGTTCACATCACCGGCAATGAAGATATGGCTGTCACCGCAGCGCAGGGTGAAGGGGTCAAACTCCGGCATGCCCCGTTCATCCAGTTCGATGCCGGCATTCTGGATATCCAGGTGATCAATGTTGGGTCTCCGCCCGGTGGCTGCCAACAGATAATCAAAGGTTTGCTGATGCTCCTTGCCGCCCTCGCTCCAGCTGATGCGAACCCCCTCCTCGATGCGTTCAACACGCCGGGTATCGGCTTTCGGGCTGATGGCAAACTCTTCACGGAAGGTGTCCAGCGCATACTCCCTCACCTTCTCATCCTGAATACCGCCAATGCCGCCGCTGACGCCAAACATGCGGACCTTTACGCCCAGCCGGCTCAATGCCTGACCTAATTCGACCCCAATCACTCCCGGGCCGAACACCGCCACCGAAGACGGCAGATCCCGCCAGTCGAACACGTCATCGTTGACCACCAGTCGGTCTTTCGCTTCTTTCAGAATGCCCGGGATGTTGGGGCGGGAGCCGGTGGCAATAACAATCCGGCCCGCGGTGACCTCGGTATGATCACCCACGACAAGACGATGACTGTCAACAAATCGGGCATGCCCCATCAACCGGTGTTCCTGCGGCAGCGATTCCATGGACCGCACCACCGGTGCCACAAAGCGATCGCGCTCTTCACGCACTCGCGCCATCACAGCCGGACCATCAATGCGCACATCGCCCGGAAGCACACCGAACGCTTCCGCCTGCCTCACCTGATGGGCCCTTTCCGCGGCGGCAATCAGCAACTTGCTGGGCATGCACCCTACCCGGGCACAGGTGGTGCCGTATTGATCACCCTCAATCAACACAATCCGGTCGGTGGCCCTGCGGGCGCGCTGATAGGCGACCATTCCCGCCGTACCCGCACCGATAACCGCTACATCCACTTCTCGCTTGTCCATCCTGCCTCCTGGAGACTGACTGAAATTTCAGGTGGTTTGGGCTATTAAACTTAAGGAGCCTTTCGGTAAAGTATAGAAAGCTTATTATCCGCTGACAGGGGAATCACAGAAAAAATCCCTGTGGTTACTGGCTGCAGGCGCAACAACCCAAGCACAATTGCAAACACGCGGGAGAATGAATGTGCAGAATTACTGGCTGGAGTTTCTGACCGTTGCCCTGGTGCACCTTTTGGCGGTGGCCAGCCCCGGGCCGGATTTTGCAGTCATGCTGCGCCAGGCACTGACCCAGGCCCGGCGCAATGCCCTGCTGACCGCCATGGGCATTGGCATCGGCATTCTGCTGCATGTGGGCTATTCGCTGCTGGGTATCGGGCTGATCATCCAGCAATCGGTAATGCTGTTTACCGTGCTGAAAGTGATTGGGGCCGTGTATCTGCTCTATATCGCCTGGCACTGCCTGCGGGCCAAACCCGGAGCCATTCACGTGCAAGCGAACGGCGGGCAGGCCCAGACTGGCTGGGCGGCGTTCCGGCTCGGGTTTTTAACCAACGCCCTCAATCCCAAGGCCACCCTGTTTTTCGTGTCCCTGTTCTCCGTCATCATCAATCCAGGCACGCCGGTTCTGCTGCAGGCCGGATACGGCATCTATATGGCCCTGGCCACCGGCCTGTGGTTTGCCATGGTAGCGGTGTTCTTTACCCACCCCCGTGTCCGCCGGGGGTTCAACCGGTTCGGACACTGGCTCGACCGGACCATGGGGGGCATTCTGGTATTGCTGGCCGGGCAACTGCTGCTGTCTACAGTGAGCGGATCAGAGTCTCCGTCTGTTCCCAGCCCAGGCATGGATCGGTAATCGAGCACCCGTAGACCAGCTCTTTGCCGTCGTCCTGGCGGCCGAATTCCAGGAAGCTTTCCAGCATCAGGCCCTTGATGTGCCGATTGCCGTTACGCTTCTGCGCCATCACTTCCCGGGCGATGTCCACCTGCCGCTCAGCCTGCTTGCAGGCGTTATCATGGCTGCAGTCCACCATCACCGCCGTTGATACGCCGGCTTTTTCCAGCTCTGCCACCGCTTTGGCAATGCTCAGTTCATCGTAGTTGGTCACACCCCGGCCACCGCGCAGAACCAGATGAGTATCCGGATTGCCGGCGGTGGAAATCATCACCGGTGCGCCGCTATGGGAGATCCCCATGTGGTGGTGCGGGTGCGAGGCCGACTTCATGGCGTGGCTGGCCACGGTAATGCCACCATCGGTGCCGTTCTTGAACCCGGTAGGCATGGGCAGGCCGCTGACCATTTCCCGGTGAATCTGGGATTCGGTGGTACGGGCGCCGATCGCGGTCCAGCTTACCAGGTCCCCCAGGTAATCCATCATGAACGGGCTCAGGGCTTCGGTGGCGAGCGGCAGGCCGAGCTCGGACAACGCCAGCAACAACTTGCGAGAACGCTCCAGGCCCTGTTTCAGATCGCCCTGACCGGTGCGTTCCGGATCGTACAGAAGGCCTTTCCAGCCCACCGTGGTACGGGGTTTCTCCAGGTAGGCGCGCATGACAATCAGGAAACGGTCACTGACTTCGTCTGACAGTGCTTTCAGGCGGGTGGCGTAATCCAGGGCAGCCTGCTCGTCGTGAATGGAGCAGGGGCCCATCACGATCAGGGTGCGGTCGTCCTGACCGTGCAGCACGGCGCGGATCTGATCACGGTAACCGGCAATGGCCCGCACCTGTTGCTCATCGGCAGGAAACTGCTGGCGCAACTCGGCGGCGGTGGGCAGTCTCGCTTCCTGGCGGTGCTGGCAGGCGCTTGAGGCTTGCGCATCCAGTGTTTCAGATTTCAGCGGCATGTTCATGTCTGTGTTCCCGTTTCCCTGTGTCAGAATCAAAAAAGCCCCGGCTGGGCTACCAGTCGGGGCTTTTCGGAGTCCGGTGGCAGCCTGGGTTGCTTGCCGGGCTGCCTTCCTCGTTGTATTCGGTCGATGAAGATCTTATGGGCGGCCCGGGCTCTGGCTAAAATAAAAGCCATAACCAAACCACCAAAAATACACAGCAGAGCCTGCGGCCTTCAGTTTTTCACCGAAAGCTTTCAGAACATTCAATTGACAGGCTGCGTGTAAGGTCTTCATGCTTTTCACTATATACCTACGGTTTTAACGATGGCAACCCGCAAAA
>Ga0209692_10001274_pt1 | contig 36320 bp, 34 predicted proteins | sample tdDd472_FD_187129 | JGI IMG/M metagenome (GOLD analysis project Ga0209692, IMG submission 187129) | Marine sediment microbial communities from the Atlantic coast under amendment with organic carbon and nitrate - tdDd47.2 (SPAdes)... | ecosystem: Environmental > Aquatic > Marine > Coastal >...
ATCCGGATTCTTTGAACGAGAAACCACATGAATACGATCAGCCATTCTTCCAAGGGCAAAAACGACCTTTATGTTCTCCATATCCATAAGTTTATGAATAAGAAGGGCAAAGTCTGGCACGAACTTATCCGTAGAGATTTCCGTAATAACTATATCGATGCCGTGGATATCGTACGAGTTCGCATTTTGGAGTAATTCACCCAGATTCGTCACCTGTTCGGCAGAGAGTTCATGAGAAAGAAGGTCTGTTATGACTTCAATATCCATCCCCTGGCTTTTGAGCCAACCCGCTGCATGAAAATCATGAGGAGTAGTCGTATTAAAGCCAAAAGTTCCAGTATCCTCATAAATTCCAAGGCCTAAGAGAGTGGCCTCCTCGATATTCAAGGTCAGCCCTTTCTCGCGAATCTCCTCGACTAGAATTGCAGTTGAAGACCCCCAATCCTTGACCACACTTTTTTCGGCAGGAAGATCATCATCACTGTCCGGATGGTGGTCATAAAGATGAATTCGTAAATTCTTGTTATCGAGGACAGGGCGGACATGCGGAATCCTTGAGCGTTGTCGTGTGTCGATAACAACCAGCAATTCAACAGACTTGGGATCAATATCCTTGAATGCCTTGAAATTGAAAAGATATGTGGTGCTTTGAATGAAAAAATTACGCAAATTCTTTTCCTGGCTACCTGGGAAAATGAGAACTGCATCAGGATAGAGCTTGCTTGCCGCAACCATACCGGCAAGTGCGTCGAAATCCGCATTTGCGTGAGCCGTGATCACGGTGGGTGCTGAAAGTTTTTTTGGGGGTATACTCATATAATACTTTGTTATCGCGACTACATACCGGATCGCGGGTGATATTTTTGGTGAAGTGTTTTCAGTCTATTTGATTCTATATGGGTATAAATCTCTGTTGCACTGATGTCTGCATGTCCCAACAACAATTGAACTGTACGCAAATCAGCACCGCCTTCAAGTAAATGAGTGGCAAATGAATGCCGAAACGTATGGGGAGAAATGCTTCGTTTAATATCAGCCAATCTAGCAAATTTCTTGATTAATTTCCACACACCTTGACGAGTAAGTCCTTTGCCTGAACGGTTGAGAAACATGAAATCTTCAGATGGTTTGAATGTAGGACGGGTGTTTTGAATATAAAGGTTCAAAATATCCTGTGCCGTGTAATGAATCGGGACTAATCGTTCTTTGGCTCCTTTACCATATACTCTAAGTATACCCACTTGTGCATCATAATCCAAAACCTTCATCTGAATCAATTCGGAAACCCGCAACCCGGCAGCGTAGAGAAGTTCCAACATGGCCTTGTCTCGCATGCCGAGCTTGGTTGAAACGTCAGGCAGGGCGATAAAGCGGGTAATTTCCTCTCGAGTCAGAAATTCAGGTAGTTTTTTAGGCAGCTTGGGATTCTCAAGAAGATGACCTGGATCTTCTTTGTACCAACGCTCGTCCATAGCGTATGAAAAAAATCCCCGAAGTGAGGAAAGATGCCTGGCAAGTGACCGACTTTTCAACCCTTTTGCCCGAAGGTGAGTAAGGTAGAGAAACAGCGACTTATCTGAAAGATCCTTGAGATGAAAGGATTTGACCGCCAAAAAAGTAAGTAGTGAGTTCAAATCAGCAGAATAGCTGGACAGGCTGTTCTCAGAAAGACCTTTTTCGATCAGGACATGCTCCAGATATTTATCAACCCAAGGGTGACTTGGGGCAGAGTCCTGCCTAGATTGCGTCTTGCGCTTCATGATCACGACCTAATCACATTTAACCGGTTTAAATAGCTAAACAATAACTTGAACAAAAAATTAAGTGCTCACAAACTCAGCCATAAAATATAAGCATTAATACAAGATTGCTATCAAGTGACCGTCCAAAGAGCAATGGTTCACATTGACAGCGAGTCACCTCGCATTTATGAAAGTTCCTTCATAGTATATTGAAGGAGAGCTTATACATGTCAGATTTCAAATTAGCCGATCGTCTTTCGACACTTCCTCCGTACCTTTTTGCGGCCATTGATAAGGCCAAGGCAGAGGTTGCAGCCCAAGGCATGGATATCATCAGCCTGGGCATCGGTGATCCAGATCTTCCCACACCGGATTTCATCATTGACGCCCTTTATAAGGGTGCCAAAAATCCCGTAAACCACCAGTATCCCTCTTATGTTGGTATGATGTCATACCGTCAGGCTGTTGCCGACTGGTACAAACAACGCTTTGATGTAGACCTCGATGCAGCAACCGAAGTGGTTAGTCTCATCGGTTCCAAAGAGGGCATTGCGCACTTCCCGTTGGCATATATCAATCCGGGTGACGTGGCTCTGGTGGCCACTCCGAACTATCCGGTTTACGGCATAGCCACCGAGTTTGCTGGCGGCACGGTTGAATACCTGCCTCTTCTGGAAGAAAATGACTACCTGGTCGATCTGGATGCAGTAAGCGATGATACATGGGTCAAGGCCAAGATGATCTTCGTCTGCTACCCGAACAACCCGACCGCTGCGACAGCCACCAAGGAATTCTACGATCGCCTGATCGAAAAAGCCAAGGAATTCAACGTAATCGTCGTTTCCGACGCTGCTTACACTGAGATTTACTACGATGTAAACAACAAGCCCATTTCCATCATGGAATGTGAAGGCGCTAAAGACGTTTGCATTGAGTTCCATTCTCTGTCCAAAACATACAACATGACCGGCTGGCGTGTTGCCATGGCTGTCGGTAACAGCGAACTCATTGCCGGGCTTGGCAAGATCAAGGAAAATGTCGATTCAGGTATTTTCCAGGCTGTGCAGGAAGCTGGTATCGCCGCCCTCAAGGACGGAGAGCCGTATGCTGAGAAATTTAGAGCCATCTACAAGGAACGCCGCGATGTTGTAAGCACAGCCTTGACCAAGATTGGAATCAAGCATCGTGTTCCTGATGCTGCTTTTTACATGTGGTGCAATACACCCGAAGGTTATAAGTCGTCGGAATTCGTGACCAACGTCCTGAAACAGACAGGTGTTGTACTCACTCCCGGCAACGGCTTCGGTACCCCTGGGGAAGGCTATTTCCGCATTTCCCTGACCGTTAATAACGATCTGCTCGAGGAGGCCGTATCCAGGATATCGAAACTGTAATCTGCTATGTCAGCTTGGGTTCAAATGTCGGTGATACCGAAGACAACCTACATGATGCACTGATAAAGCTAGAGACATACGGCGATGAGATTAAGCTCAAAGCGGTTTCCGAATACTATCTGACAGAACCTCAGGGCGAGATTAAAGATCAGCCTTGGTTCACGAACCAGATAATCAAGCTGGAAATCGATGCTGAAATTTGGGCCCCTGCAGGTTTTTTGTCCACATGCACAGCCATTGAGACCCAGTTAGGTCGTGAACGTGGCGAACCAGGCGGCCCAAGGGTCTTGGACATGGATATTGTTGCCTGGGGTGATGTTACCATGGAAAGCGAGTTCCTGATGCTTCCGCATCCGCGAGCTAAGGACAGGGCATTTGTGCTTCTTCCACTCAAGGAAGTGGCCCCTGATTTCGTCTTCCCCGACGGCACTACTATTGATCAGGCTCTTGAAGCCATAGAGTATCGCCAGGAAGACAATAAAATCTGGCAGACTTCCTAATCATTTAACTCGGAGAGCCTCATGCTACTAAAGTTCATTGTCATTGGTGTTGCTCTTTTTCTCGTTTACAAGCTCTTCATGGGCGACAAGAAAAAGAAGGAAATGGCACAAAACAAGACCATGAAAGACAAAGTGGCTTCAGGTGAGATGGTTAAAGACCCGGCTTGCGGCACTTATATTGACAAAGAAAGCTCAATAAGAGTCCGCGAAGGGGAGAAGGTTCACGTATTCTGTTCTTACGAATGTCGTGACAAATACCTGAAGCAACTTCAGGCAACGACCATTGAGAAGAACGAAGAAGAATAACCCCACATTCGTCATACACATTTGAAAAGGCCCCTTAGTGGGCCTTTTCTTTTTGTATAGCCCTAGAATCCCGCGAGAGAGGTTTTGACTAGTTAGACAACCCCGATATTCATATTCTTTTGTAGAACGTCTCAGAATAGAAGTAGTCAAACCATTCATTATGCAGCTAGCACAATTCACATCGCAACTCTTAGACCACATCGATCGCCATCAAATTAAATACATATATTTTAATTAGTTGTACGATTGTCTCATAATGTAAATTATGTAAACTTTTAACAAATAGTGGAAGTGTTGCAGTTGCTTAGATCAGAAATAATACCTCCCTCTCCTCTTGCATCAACATTAGAAAATGATGAAGACCACACATGCCCATTGAGACTTTTTTAGGAGGCTGTTAAGGGTTCAGCATCACAGAACGACAAAAAGCCGTTATTCGGCGACTGAGGAACAATGAATAGATTTCGCGCTCCTTTTTTCATTTTCATATGTCTTTTTTCGATCACCATGATTTCGTCTGCTTTTGCAGCCCCCAAAAAATCATTTGAACAATGGTTGGAACAATACGGTGCCTGGGATCGTTTAGAAAATGAGTACGCCAAGGAAGTCGACAAGGACTCCCCTGAAGTCATTATTAAACGAGCTGAAGTCTACCTCAATCTGAATTCTCCGAACAAAGCACTTGAGCTAGTTGAGATGACGTCTGCATTTGCCGACAATGCTACTGAAGCTGATCGACTTTGGATTGGTGGCCAAGCTCATAGAGCCTTGGGAGATCTTCCCAAGTCTGTACTTTGGTTCACCCAAGCCTCTAAATATATTAACAATAAATCTGAATTTAAAAATCGATTCAAATCTGAACCTGACCTTGAAAATGTATGGCAGGATGTCTGGCTTAAAATGTATTGGGCCTATGGAGCCAACCACACACTCTCGAGAGATTCTCAAAAAGATGCATTGAATCAAGTGCTTGGGATTGGACAAAATGTTTGGAATAATTCATTTTGGGAGAAGGCAAACTTAACAATAAATCCAGTAATTTCGGAAGATACGCCCCCCTCTGCCGATCCTCAGAAAACGGTTGAACTAGGCCCTGACGGCCTGCCGCTCCCTCCTTTTATTTCGCGAGATGACACTGAGGCCATTGCCAGAGCTTTGGCGGCGGCATCCCTTGAGAAATTTGACGAAGCCCATATCTACTTAGCTCCAGTTTCCCAAAAACCTGTCCGTTTCTTCTGGGTTTCAATCCTTGTTTTTCTGGAAACTGGCAATGTGCCGTCCAATTTGGAAATTTTTTCCCAAGGGAATTACCTTAAACCATATGCCTTTTGGGCTGGAAACATGTTGGCTCCCTATTCGGCATCAAGAGCTCAATGGCTTTTGGGCAACCCTGACTCCGGTCCCTGGACAAAATTTAGAAACAATCTGCTGGACATGCCTGTTGATGAAGCGAACAAGGCCATCGATAATGAGCTTGGCTCAATGCTAATCTCAGATCAGACAGCAGCTCTTTTGAACAGCTTCAAGCTTGCATACTCGTTGTCGAATGGCGATTTCATCGACACCATAACTACCTGGAATAATATTGAAAAAAGACAGCTACCGATAACACTCCAGTTGGCAGGGCTCCTACTCTTCAAGGATGACTTTAACAATGTTCTTCCGCTCAAGCCTTCTGATTCATATCGAATATACCCAATTTTAACCGCCCTCTCAGACGCTGCCGGTTACGGCTCCAACACCTCGAATGAAGCTCCATTCTGGACAGAAGCAAAACCCGATCGCCTGAAATCACTCTCTCAAAACGAATGGCCAATGGATAAGCTGATTCTCCTTGCTTACAATCAGCAGCAATTTATCAAAAAACCATCCGTAGAACAGGCCAAACGTTCCGCTTTTCTGTTTGACGATTCATCTTTCGGGATCAAAAGCACCCTATACTTGGCTGATGAATCCGTTCGTGCCAAGAAACTTCAGCTTGGTGCATTCTATCTCAATTTACTTGATGCAAACGCTCTGCCCGGCCCTCTCAAGATTACGTGGCTCGATATCAAGACCCGCCTGGAACTTGATTCAGCCCGACAGGATGCGGCCTTAAGGACATATAAGGAAATGGTTGCTACGGGAGAACAGATTCCTGTCATGACAAGACTGCGCATGGCTCTTCTCTTTCAACAAAGAAGAGACTTTGAAGCTGCCAAGGAACAACTTCTCGCCATGTGGGACATGCGTTCAACCATGACAACTACCCTTCAGGCTGAAACTCTGTTTTGGCTGGGCGAAGGCGAACAAGCAGTCAGGAACTCGGATAAAGCCCTCGACTATTACCTGCAACTAGCATGGCAGTATCCTCAAGAGAACATCTGGGCACTGACTGCCATGTACCGCGCCTCATTAATCTATGAGAAAAGAGGCAAGTACGATACTGCCAAACGCCTCCTGAACACCGTTGTGCGCCGCGCAGACCGCAAAGAGCAGCGTGAGGCTGCCAAAGCCCGCATTGCCGCAATAGACAAGAAAATGGGCAACCAAAAAAGTAGCAAGAAAAATAGTATCTTAGTCTATCCATTTTAGAGAACAATACTTGCCACAGAATGCGCCCAGTTGATAATTTACATCAGCTGGGCGTTTTTTCGTTGGTTAATTGGCTCATGCTTATGATCTATTGATTATTATTCCCAAACAGGAAAACATCATAGGTAACATCCTCAATTTCAGGGAATTATCCTAATTAAGTTAGGAGTATTCCCTATTTACTTTCTACACTAAAGGGTTAACTGTGCGACAATACAAACACTAGGATCAAAACATGAATATGATTAACAGTGAAAAAGATTGCAGAAGATGCGGTGAATCTCTTGAAAACGAGGGGCTCTGTTGCCTGACCTGCCACAGCACATTGTGCCCTGAATGTACTGACGAGCTAACAGTCAATGGTGATTGCTATTGTCCGACTTGTCACAACTTGACCCCGAATGATCTTGACTCACATGCGAGCACTCTCGTTCACGATTAATCTTATATCAATATAGCCTGATAAAGAAAAAGGTCCTGCCAGTAATGGTAGAACCTTTTTCTTCTTTCATAGTATCAACGGATCATAGGCGCTTATCATTATATAATACTTACTCCCATAGGAACAATTTGGGATTAGAGAGTATCATCTTCTGAAACCACTTACATGGATTATTGCTACACCCATTGGCTACCACAGGATGAAGTGTCCACTGTGTATTCTCTTTCAGAACATTTTTTGCACTCATGGCGGGGATTACCCCGGATATACTTTTTGGGGTTTTGAGAGAGCCGTTTGCGTCAGGCGATAATGGAATAACCAAACGATTTAGACAGAACACTCGGTAACCATTATGGCGGAAAGCACAAACCGTATACGACGCATTGCATGTACAACCAAAGCGGGTTAAACTGACAATTCAAATAATTAAGACTAGAAGACCCTAAACGACATCGCGCGGGTACCAATCTCGTCATTCAGACATACTTACCAACAGTGAATGCAACAAGGATGGTATGATTTCATGAAACAATCAAAAGCAACCATCAAAGTAAAATTAATTGTATTGTTATCGCTACTGCTTGCAGTTGCGACTGGCAATGCCGTCTTTACTTTTCTTCTCGAAAACTATGGGGAGGAGAAACTCGGTTGGGTCAATCACACCCATGAAGTTATCATCCAAACTGAGTCCTACCTGAGCGCCATGCAAGACACTGAGACCGGCCAAAGGGGCTATCTACTGACAGATGACTTGTCCTATCTGGAGCCTTACTACAGGGGGACTGAACGAGCTGAATCTATGATAAAAGAGCTCGAAATCATGGTTGCAGACAACCCTACCCAAGTGGAACGCATTGAGGCGATTAAAAAACCAATGCAAAAAAAACTCGATGAATTGAGCAAAACCATCACCCTTGCCCAGACCGGAAAAAAGGTTGAAGCCCTCGACCTTGTCAAGCAAAATACGGGCAAACGGCACATGGATAACATACGCCTTCTCATACAAGAATTCATCAATGCAGAGAAGGTTTTGCTCGAGAAAAGAAGCGGCGAATACAGAGAACACAAAACGCGGATCACCACGTTAATAATAGTTGAAATACTCATCTTTATCTTCCTGTCCATCTTCTCCATCTCATTCCTGGATCGCCTGCTGTTTACTCCCTTGCACACACTTCTCTCAAATACTCGAAAGATGGAAGAAGGCAAAAAGCTTGACGCAAAAGACCTTACGTCAAAAGACGAGATGGGATATCTGTTATATAGTTTCTTCAAAATGAATGAAAAAGTTCACGAACGCACAGAAGTTTTGGACCGCAAAGCTCACCACGATGAACTTACAGGCCTACTCAACAGAACAAATGTCCTGGATGAAATCGACACGGCAATCATTCATGCCAAAAAGTCGGCCACGAAGGCAGCAATTCTCTTTCTGGATTTGAATAAATTCAAAACCATCAACGACACACTGGGCCACGATGTAGGAGATATTATCCTTCAAAAATCAGCCAAACGACTGATAGACTCAACACGTTCAGATGACCTTGTTTTTCGTGTTGGCGGCGATGAATTCGTGATTCTGCTTACAGCTATTTCCAAGATGGAAGACGTTGAATACATTGTTTCAAAGGTCCTCAAGACCTTTGAAAGCCCCATGATGATTCAAGGCAAACCCCTTGACGTTTCAACAAGCATCGGTATTTCAATAGCGCCAGATAACAGCGAGGATGCCGAAGAGGTCATGAAAATGGCAGACGTTGCCATGTACAATTCAAAGCAAGATCAGGAAACTCACTTCGCCTTTTTTGACCCACAAATGTTGAAACGATCAAATGACTAGATACGCAAAAAGGGGAGCACCTGCTCCCCCTTTTCATTTTGTGATTACCGTTCTTCTTTACACACACTCACACCCTTTTTCCCATGCCAATGACGACCATCAACACACGCCATATTTTTGCCAGCTTGACGATGAGCAAAGGAGTCAACCCGACATATGCACAAAGCCAACGGGATCGTTCGTCTAGCCATGCCTCTGGAGTCTACTAGTCAATTGGTTGCCTCAGTAATGAAGAAGCCCCCGTTAACGTCCTCAATCAATGGGCAGACGTTATCAAGGGCTCATAAAGGCAATGTGAAAAAGGCCGAAATCGGCACATAAGTCATAGGGCAAGAAAAAAGCCCTGTGAGGACAGGGCTATCAATCTTCAAATGGTGCCGAGGGGGGGACTCGAACCCCCACGGAATTTCTTCCACTAGCCCCTCAAGCTAGCGTGTCTACCAATTCCACCACCTCGGCGTATATGCTTTGAGCTATTCGCTCTTGGCTTCTTCGCCTGCGTCCTTGAACTTAACACCAGGTTTCTGCTGTTCGGCCGGAGCGGTCGTTTCGACTGCGCCTGCACCCTGAAGCATAATTGAATCCTGGTCCGTAACCTTGTTACCGCTAAGGATATTATAACCAAGGGAAGTAAGCAGGAATACTGTGGCCAAACCTGCGGTGACCTTCACCAGAAGTCCGCCTGCGCCGGAGCTACCAAACATGGTGCTGCTGCCGCCGCCGAAAATAACTCCCATCCCTTCGTGGCCGGATTGAAGCATTACTGCGCCGATCAGAAAGATGCAAGCTAAAACATGTATAACCATGACTAAAGTGTCCACAATCTTATCCTTCTCTTATTCCTTTTTTCCGCCTGCAAAATCAGGCCAATACGATCTGACTGAAGCTTTCGCTGTGCAAGCTCGCGCCACCTACCAACACTCCGTCGACATTGTCAAGTGCAATAATCTCAGCACAATTGGCAGGTTTCACGCTTCCACCATATAATACCCTCATTTTATAAGCTTTTTCGCCAAAGATGGATAATAATATTTTACGGGTAAAAGTGTGAGCTTCGACAATTTCATCTGGTCCGGCGACTTCTCCGGTTCCAATAGCCCAGACAGGTTCGTATGCAATGCTCAGGTTTTCAGGGGCGACATCGGTAGGCACATCTTTCAGACCAACACGCATTTGCCGCTCAAGAACTTCTTCGACCTTTCCGCCTTTGCGCTCTTCAATCTTCTCGCCAATGCAGAGTACGACTTTGAGGCCAGCAGATAAACCATAGGAAGTCTTATTACCAATATACTGATCACTCTCACCTAGAACATGACGACGCTCTGAATGACCCGTAAGGCCATATGCAGAACCTACATCCAAGAGCATCTTGGGAGAGATCTCTCCAGTAAAGGCACCCTCTTCCTCAACATAATAGTCTTGCCCTCCAGCGGAAAATCCATCGGCATCGGCAAGAGCGTCTGCGACTCCTTTCAAGGCAGTGAAAGGAGGAAAGATAAGAACTTCACGATCTTCCGGCAGATTGGATGCTGCGAGCTTGACTAATTCCTCAGCCGTGGACCTGGCTTCTTCCCAGGTCTTGAACATTTTCCAGTTGGCAGCCATTAGCTTTTTCATTTGTTCAAGCACTCCTTTAAAGCCTTGAAGGCAGGCAAATCCTTGCCTTCGAGAAACTGGAGGAAAGACCCTCCTCCTGTGGATATAAAACTAAACTTATCAGCTAGATTCATCAAATGAACGACCGCATCGGTATCTCCACCGCCAACGATGCTGAGCGCATCATCAAGCTTGGAAATGGCTTTGCAAACAGCCAGCGACCCCTTAGCAAAGGCAGTTGTCTCAAATAGTCCCATGGGTCCGTTCCAGACAATTGTTTTGGATCTGGCAAGGACAGCAACAAATTCTTTTATTGTCTCAGGGCCGATATCAAGAACCAACGCATCGGAAGGTATCGAGTCAGCTTTGCAAACACCCTCAGACTTTTTGGCCTTATGAGTTTTTGCGTACAGGAAATCGACCGGCAGGTGTAGTTTTGAACCCATTTTGTCTGCTTTTTCCAATATTGAAAGAGCATCGGAAACAAGGTCCTTTTCCACTAGCGATTTACCAACATCATAGCCCTGAGCCAAAAGAAATGTATTGGCCATGGCGCCGCCGATAATGATATCGTCAACTTTACCGAGCAGATTGTTCAATATTCCTAGCTTCGTAGAAACCTTAGCTCCACCGGAAACACAGACATAGGGGCGCTTTGGATCCTTCAAGGCGTCGCCGAGAAACTCAAGCTCTCTTTTCAAAAGAAAACCTGCACAGCACTGACCAGCATGCTGTGGAACATCAACAACTGAAGCATTTTCTCTGTGAGCAACACCGAAAGCATCATTGACATAAATATCTGCCATAGAGGCAAGGGTCTTTCCAAACTCTCCTCGATCCTCTGATGTCTTGCCAATCTCTTCAGGGTAAAAACGTAAATTTTCCAGCATGATGACTTGACCGGGTTTCAACTCAGAAGCCATTTTCATAGCCTCTTCACCTACACTGTTAGGTGCCAATGGTACGTCTACACCCAACAATTCTCCTGTTCGTTTGGCAACGGGAGCCAATGAAAGCTCTGGGACGACCTTCCCCTTGGGTTTACCCAAATGAGCACACAAAATGATAGCAGCACCTTTGTCCAATGCGTATTTGATCGTTGGCAGGGCTGCTTGAATGCGATTGTCGTCTGTTATGATCCCGCCCTCAATAGGAACGTTGAAATCAACTCTGAACAACAGTTTTTTACCGGCAATGTCTATTTGATCGATGAACATCGTTTTCCCCGCCCTCAAGTTTAGTATTAACTGCCCTGCTTGAAATCATACCTGAAAAGCAGAGCATCTTCCTTGGTGTCGGGATAGTATTTCTTCCTGACGCCAATCTGTTTGTATCCATACTTTTTGTACAACGTTAAAGCTGCTGTGTTGGATTCCTTAACATCAAGGAAACTCTTGGCAATTTTATTCTTGATACACATTTCAAATGCACTGTCCAAGAGGCTGGCAGCCATTCCTTTTCGCCTAAAATCAGGGTGAACTGCCAGATTTAGTATTTCCATTTCGTCTTCAATCAGCGAAAAGGCAATATACCCAGCCAGTCTGTCGGCTGCACGAATTCCAAGGACTCGGAACGCTTTTCGACCAAGACCAAGTAAGAATTGCTCCTGGGTCCAGTGATACTCAAAACACAAACACTCAAGATCTATGAGGTCCTGAACGTCAGTTTCGCTCAGTTCAATAACGTCATTGTTTACCATCCCACCCCATTCAGCGACTTTCCGCGCTGGAAATATGCAAGTTTAAAGTGTATACGCACTTCTAATCCAAATCAAAGATTTATGAGACCCTAACAATGATATTCAATAAAAAATCACCTGTGGAAATTGACGGCGGACGCTTTGTCGAAGTCGTGGACGACAATAACCGCCCTCTGGCCGTGCTTTCTAAAGACCTTGTTCACAGGCAGCTTCTCAAGCATCGCTCAGTCCAAGTCCTTGTATTCAATCCTGAAAAGAAAATATACCTGCAAAAACGTAACAAAAACAAACAATTCTTTCCAGGACGTTGGGATGTCTCCGCCCGCACACACCCCAGAGTCGGAGAGGCGACATACGATGCGGTCCTTCGAGTGTTACAGGATGAGCTTCAGCTTGAAGTGGATCACCCGCAATTCGTCAGATCACTCCCCGCTTGCCCGGAAACAGGCTTTGAGGATGTCACAATCTATGCCGTTTCCAGGAACACACAGCAGATCACGCCCAACCCCAATGAAGTGTCTGAGGGATACTACTTTTCTCGAGAAGAACTAACCTGCCTGATCAAGGAATTCAGGGAGCTTCTCACACCCAATCTAGTTACCCTTTGGGAGGCTGGCCTTCTTCTTGGCATTTAATCGCCACAGAGAAGACCACTCAATTCCTCATGAATACTACCATTGGTAGCCAGAATACTGGCTGAACCGAATTTGTAAGGTATTCCTGCCTTAAACTCACTGACACGCCCTCCTGCCTCTTTTACCAGCAATATACCTGCGGCAGTATCCCAAGGATTAAGAGCGCTCTCATAAAAACCGTCATAACGGCCGCAAGCGACGTATGCCAAATCCAGAGCCGCAGCACCAGGCCTGCGTATCCCCTGGGTCAATGGTAACAATGTGCGCAAATGCTTAAGAATGGTCTCCAAGTGATCATCAATGGCGTAGGGAAAGCCCGTGGCCAGAAGAGTTTTCTCCATTACAGCCTCATCCGTAACCGAAATGCGCTTGCCATTCATGTGAGCTCCGCGGCCTTCCATTGCGCTGAAAAGTTCATCAAGAAGCGGTAGGTTGATCACACCTAGAATAATGCGATCCCGATGCCAGAGAGCGATTGAGTTGGCCACAAACGGCAAGCCGTGGGCAAAATTGGTTGTTCCATCCAAGGGATCTATGATCCAGGTAAATTCACCAAGTTCAGTATCTTTTGCGGATTCTTCAGCCAGAAAATCCGAACCAGGCAGGAGTATTGACAATTCCTTCTTAAGCATATTCTCAACCGCAACATCCGTCTCTGTAACTAAATCGATTCTACCCTTGTGAACAATTTTTTTGGCCTTACCTGCAGCCTCTTTAACGATATTACCGGCCTGCAATGCGATTCCTTTCAAACCATCCATGACAGCCTGATCATTAAATGCGCTCATATTCAGCCTCCATAAAGAAAAGGGCGGTTCGATACCGCCCTTTTTGATCATCTATTGATAGGAATGTCACAATTTCTATGACCTGCGTTGAATGAAGAATTCCACAGATCTGTTATAGGTCTTTTCTTCTTCGGTAGTGAAAAAGCAAGCCGGAATCTCACCCCGTTGTCGGTGGTAATGAAGACATTCACAGCAGATACCATGCTTGTCACATGAATAAGTACATGTGCAATACTGCTCATTAATCTTTGCCCGTGGGCATTGGTCCTTTTTTTTCATCGTATCCACCTAGCGCACAGGCGATTGCGGTTAACAACTAGCTCCCCAAAATCCAGAACAAGATAGCCAACAGTCATCATAGTGTCAATAATTCAAGACTATTAATTCGAAGTCAGACTGTGATTTATGCAATAATTATCATACGTAATATAGTTTCAAGAAATGCACACACGAGGATTAGAATTACTCAAATTCCGTTGTATTCCGGGTAATATAGGTATATATAGTAGTGATATAAAAATGAGAGAGTTTGATACTCCAACTTATCACCATTTGATCACGGAAGAATACAGATGTGGAAAAAAGCGTTTAGCAAAGCTCCAGGCTATCGCAATTATGAGAAAAAGAACTCCCCAGCTCCTCAGTTGAAAACACTTGAGGAGTTGAAGGAATTCATCGATTTCAACCATATCAAACATTGCTTACTCAGACCTTATTTTGAAGTCGACGACTACCCAATTGTCGAAGCTCGAGAACTATTACCTTCCTTTGAAGTTGATCTGTACGAATACAAGGCCCTCCCCGGTTTCACCATGGTGGCTTTTGAACGTCAGTTGAATTCTTTCCAGGAGATATTCCAGTACGATGCTCTCCATGCCATATCCGATTGGGAAGAAATGCAAGGACACGAAAGTTGCTCTGTTGAAGAGAACGTAATCTCAACCAATATCCGAACGTATCAAAGTCGCCTTCCCAAGCGGTATCATCCTGAATTTTTGAAAGAATTTGACAATAAAGATATCTGCTCAATGCATGCCTACGCGAACATGCTCCCATTTCTGCTTGAGTTGGAACGAGCACATGTCATTGCCCATGATAATGTCGGAAATTTCACCTTACAGGGCATGTACTCTTCTCTACCTTCAAATCTCGACAGCGAACTGAAGCAGTTCGGACTAAAGATTGGTAAATTCAAGCCAGGCAACAGTCTCATGTACGAGTGCAATCGCTTGTTCGTTTACCAGTTCATGATGGAATTGCACGGATTCCCCATTGTTTCCGAAAGGCGAACTTCTTCAGCCATGTTTGCCATCCGACTTCTGAGACAGGGAGAGCGTTTCATCGTTCGCGTTCTTGGACAAAGTGACCGGACAATAACTACTATGATGTCGCCGCCTGTAGACACACCCAAAAGGCTGACAAAATATCCACGAGTAGAAAAGACCGCCCTTGTGCAGGTTAACGAGAACCAGAAGGAACTCATTGAACTACTTAAGGATCAAGGATATTTCGTCGATGAAAAGAATCGCATTGTCATTCTTCGGGTTACCTACCAACAGCACGAATACAGTCCCAAGAACGTTCGCGAAGATCGTGCACTGTCCGTACTCAAGCAGGAAGTGATTCACCCCATAACAGGACATGTTAACGACAGTCTCAATATCATCCAGAACGTGCAGAACATGATCCTGCGCCTCAATGACATCGTACGGGGTGAATACCGCATAGCCGTCAATTACAAACGTAGTGAGATCATCGAGAATACCGACACGCACGAAAACAGACTTAAAGTCCTGTACATGTGGCTCTCGAAGCACATGCATAGAATTGTTGATTATTCCGACGAATATTATTCCCAGATTGTTCGTGTGTTGGACGGTTATCTTCTGGCTCCCGACAATTATGATGTTTTCAACGACCATTATGATTTACATCAGGAAGTCTGGTCCAGGTATGGACAAATTCAACAAGCTCGCAAAGTGCGCATTCTTGAAGACCTCAGGTACCGCAAATACAAGGGAGAGCCAGTCTCCTACCATCGGATGCTTGAGTTAATGACAGAGATCCTTGGTGAGTTGAAGTTTGAAATAGTCAACTATTTCGACAAGCTTGTCGTGAAAGTCCTTGTCATTGGCGACGATGTTCTTTCTGACGCATACCTGCGCCGCAAGTATGTTGAAGTTAAAGATAAAGACCTGTCACCTTATGGGCTGGAAATAAAAAACAGCTATCAACGTCTGGTGGCCTTACTTGATGAATTCCGGTCTATCAGGAAATCCCGTACCACAGGTATTCCTGGCCCCGGCTCTTTCTAATCTACATTCCTTTTGGAGAATTAAATGGATAAACTTGCCATAACCCCACTCACCGCCTGGCACCGTGAAAACGGTGCTAAAATGGCTCCCTTCGCCGGTTTTGACATGCCGGTTCAGTACAAAGGCATTATTGTCGAACACAAACACACTCGCAGCAAAGCAGGTATTTTCGATATCTCTCATATGGGAGAATTCAATTTGTCCGGTGCTGGATCTAAAGACGCTCTCAATAAAGTGGTCAGTCACGACCTGGAGACTCTTGATCCAGGTAAATGCAGATACGGATTTTTACTTAACAAATCAGGTGGTATCAATGATGACCTGATCATCTACTGCCTGGCAGAAGATGAGTATATGCTTGTAGTCAACGGTGCTTGCAGGGATAAGGATTTCAATCACATCAAGGATAATATTCCTGCTGAACTCGTTTTCACCGACATCAGTGACGAAACAGGAAAAATTGACATTCAGGGGCCGGAAAGCCTCGATGTACTCAACACACTTCTTGGTTCAAATTGGAATCATTTGAAATATTTCAACTTTGAAAGTACCGATGCTTGCGGTTTTTCCATGTTCGTGAGTCGAACCGGTTACACAGGTGAATTAGGATACGAATTGTACCTGCCGGCCGACAAGGCTTTAGAAATATGGGAAAAACTGGCAGCCGACGAACGGGTTGAACCTGTTGGCCTCGGTGCGCGTGATACGCTACGTCTGGAAATTGGGTATCCGCTGTATGGTCAGGATTTGGATGAAGACCACACTCCCAAGGAAGCTGGAGCTGGTTTCTTCCTGAAGAAAGAGACTGAATACATTGGAAAATCCGGCCTTGGTGAAGTGAAAGAATCTCTGATAGCTCTGACAATCGACGGACGAAGAACTGCCAGACACCATGATGAAGTTTTGCTGCCCAACGGCGAGAAAACCGGTGTGGTGACCAGTGGCTCTTTTTCTCCAAGCCTCGGGCATTGCCTTGCATTGGCCTATGTTCGCGCAGAAGATGCCGACAACGACACATTCATCATCAAGACAGCCCGTGTTGAGTTGGAGGCAAAAAAAGCCACCCTGCCATTCTACAAAGATGGCACAGCTCGCATGAAAGTCGACTAGACCACAAAGGGGACGCTAATACGTCCCCTTTTTTATCACTTTAATCTCCATAGTATCATGACAAATGTGTGTGCAGTCTATTGCTCAACTCATTTGGTGTCACTTCTTTGATAAATTTTATCTATTTGACCTAACGAAATTTTCTATGATTGAGTGCAAAAAAGGAGACACGCCGATGTCTGAACAAATAATCGAATGCCAGGGACTCCCCTGCCCTCAACCTGTTTTGAAATGTAAAGAAGCCATAGAGACAAATGCCCCCAAGAGCATCTCTATCAGTGTTGACAATGAGGCTGCTAAGATAAACGTATCTCGTTTTTTGACTACCCAAGGTTACGAAGTTATTATTGAAAATATTGAGAATAATTTCGTCATCTTAGGGACCAAACAAAGCGACACTGCCAGTGATTGTGAAGCTTGCGTAGAGATGAGTGATGAAGCAATATCTGACCTTGGTAAGCAGAAAATACTGGTGTTCATAGCATCCGATATTATGGGCACCGGCGATGACGGGCTGGGCGGTAAACTCATGTACAACTTCCTGCTTACATTAAAGGAAATGGGAAGTGATTTATGGCGAATCGTCATGGTCAACGGCGGCGTCAAACTTTCTGTCCCGGAAAGCCCTTGTATGGAAGAGTTGCAGAAGCTTGAAAAAGAAGGCGTATCCATCCTTGTTTGTGGAACTTGTCTTGAACACTTTGGCCTGACAGGTTCTCAAAAAACAGGTGAAGTCACCAATATGCTCGATATCATCACCAGTTTCCAGCTTGCCACCAAGACCATTCGCGTCTAACACACACATTATCAGGCTGCGAGACGGGATTGACCGTGTGTCGCAGCCATACAAGTTCATTTCTTCCACAGCGAATCCGCCCCGACGGATAAGGTAAATCATGTCCGACAGCTCTCCCACTATCCGTTTGAACAAATTCATTGCCCAATGCGGGATATCGTCACGCCGAGGTGCTGACGATTTGGTTTTCGCTGGTAAGGTCACTGTGAATGGTGTCTTAGCCGACTCTCCAGGTATTAAAGTTGATCCCGCCTCTGATGCGGTTGAAGTCAACGGCAAGCCTATCTCACTGCCAAACAGTGGCAAGGACATAACAATCTTGCTCAACAAACCTGTAGAAACGGTCACAACCGTCAAGGACCCACAGGGCAGAGAGACTGTTCTCGACCTGCTCCCCAAAGATATCAGGGACATGCGCCCTTTCCCGGTAGGCCGTCTAGACTTTTTTTCCGAAGGATTGCTTCTGCTGACTACGGATGGAGATCTCTGTTACCGCCTCACTCATCCCAAATGGCACCTGCCAAAAGTCTACAATGTGACAGTTCGAGGTACTGTGCCAGATAAAGCTGTCAAGGCCATGCGTGCAGGTATGCGGCTCAAGGAAGGAGATCAGTTGGCTCCAGCCAAAGTGGAACTGAAAAAGCCGGTTGCTGGAACTCAGGTCATTGAAATAACCCTGATACAGGGTATCAATCGCCAGATTCGACGGATGTGCAGTGATTTGAATTTAACAATTCTCCGCCTGAAACGCGTGAAACAAGGCCCGTTGTCACTAGGAGACCTCAAGAACGGAACATGGCGCGAATTAACGCAGGATGAATTGAAGTCCCTGAAAAAGGAAGTTAAACTAGCTTAATAGCCCTGAGTATTATCTTCAATCTGCGTTCCTTCAGGCGGAACGAAAGTGAACATATCAGCTGTCAGCTCAGGATCCAGCAGAACTTTGTATAATCGCAGTTCATTTCCGTTTCCATAGAAATCCACAATCATCACCTGTCGCAAAAGACCGGTATCCGGTTCGACGCCTATGTAAGCCAGAACCATACCGGGTTCGGCTTCCTTGGGAACAAGCTGCAAAACAGTAAATCCCTTGCCCCACTTGGCACGAACCTCATCAGCACCCTGCCATTCAGTCTTGACGACAAAGTCTTCCTTGATATTGGCCTGCCCTGAAATGAAGCGGAGAATGGTCTTGGAGTCCAGCAGGGACGCTACGCTGTATTTGAGCGCAAGTTGATCGTCCTCAATGTAATCCCAAGCGTATTCGGGCCCGAGAACCAGCAGTTCTTTTTCCGGCTCTGTCGTCTCCCACCGCACCTGGGACGGCTGCCTAAACCAGATACGTCCAGAACGGGTCTCCACTTCACCACTGGCCACATTGGTCAGTTCCTGAACGAAGTCAGCCTGAAATGTTTTAAGAGTCTCATATCGTTGCTGAATGAGATCAGGCAGCTCTTCGGGGGAAACAGAATCTGCGGCGAAGGAAAGCCCGGACATGGACAAAACTATCGCAGCAGCAAATAACAACTTATATAACCTAAACATATAAATTCTCCAATTATTCCGACTTGAGAACCTTGCGGGGCTTACTGCCCTCCTGAGCACCAAGGATGCCGTCCATTTCCATCTGCTCAATATACCTGGCAGCGCGATTGAAACCAATTCTGAATCGCCGTTGAATGAGCGAAATGGAAGCCTTGCCTTGAGAAAGCACGAATTGTACCGCTTCATCATAAACAGGATCGTCGGATTGACCACCAGGTCCCATACCGTTGCCACTCTTGGCTTCCTGCTTCCAGTCGGAAAAATCGAGATCAAATTCCTGAGGCACCGTGTCCTTCCAGAATTTTACGATGTGCGCAATTTCCGTCTCATCAACGTACGCACCATGCATCCTCTTGAGCTTGCCACCACTTGGCTTGAAAAGCATATCGCCCTTGCCAAGCAAACGCTCCGATCCAACGGAATCAAGGATGGTTCTGGAATCAAATTTCGAAGTAACAAAGAACGATATGCGCGTGGGAAAGTTCGCTTTAATCAAACCGGTGACAACATCCACGCTGGGACGCTGCGTGGCAACTACCAAATGAATTCCTGCAGCACGGGCAAGCTGAGCCAAACGAACAATGCATTGCTCCACATCCTTGGCCGCGGTCATCATCAGATCCGCAAGTTCATCAATTACGATCACCAAATATGGCATAGGCTTCATATTCTCGAATTCTTCCGGAATATTGTCACCCATATCAGACATTTTTTTATTATATCCCTCGATGTTACGGACACCGAGCTTAGCCATCTTCTCGTAACGACAATCCATCTCAAAGACAGCCCATTCAAGAGCACTCTTTGCCAGATTCATATCAGTCACGACCGGATGAACCAGATGTGGAAGCTGTGCATATGGCGCCAACTCAATGCGCTTGGGGTCAACCAACAGCAGCTTCACTTCCTCTGGACCAGCCTTATAAAGAAGACTCAGAAGAAAACCATTAATACCGACAGATTTACCAGCACCAGTCGCACCGGCCACAAGAAGGTGCGGCATCTTGGCAAGATCAGCCACGCGAGTTGCACCATGGATGTCTTTCCCAAGAGCCAATGTCAACGGCGATTTGGACTCTGAAAACTCTTTTGATTCAATGACTTCTCGTAGATATACTGTTTCCCTTTCTACGTTGGGGATCTCAATGCCGACACTGTCTTTACCTGGAATCGGTGCTTCGATACGAACAGATTCAGCCTTAAGGGCAAGGGCTATATCATCGGTAAGATTCTCAATCTTACTAACCTTGATACCGGGAGCCGGTTTGAATTCGAACATTGTAACAACTGGGCCAGGAACAACGCGATGAATCTCCCCCTGCACGTTGAAATCATTGAGACATTCTTTGAGTCTGTCTGCAAGGGGTTGCAAAACGGCTTGTGTCTGGCTGGTTTTTTGAGGCGGTGGTTCGGTCAGTAGTTCCAAGCTGGGCAAATCGCCATTACTTGGAATGATCTTAGGCGAAACCTTCTTCGTTCTTGGTTTTTTCGGTTTAGCTGGTGTTTTAGTCTTAGCCTGAGCACCACCTTCCAAGTCGACATATTGCAGATTCAAATCTTCTTCATCTGACTTATCTGCACTTTTCCTGGGTTTTTCTGCAGTCTTGGCTTCCTTTCGTTCTCTCCTGAGTTCACGCCTTTCCGCAGCACCTTCCCTATATACCTGCCACCATTGCAAAAGCTTGCTCCAAATAGAGCCCCAACTAAAGCCTATAACAGCCTGGATTGAAACAATGGTAACGAAAAGCCATAATAGGAAAGAACCGGCAGGACGAAGGTATGGCAATGTATATTTGGTAATTATATCCCGACCTAAATACCCGCTGCCAAGGAGTCCGTATGCATCAGATGGAATATCTGAAATCCAGGGATGCATGGCCCAGGCTTCAAAAGCGATGAAGAGACCAATAAATCCGAACCAGCGGGTCTTTGACATCTTTATTCGGGATACAAATCTGGCTAATCCCAAATAGAGAAAATAGAATGGCCAGACCATAGCTCCAAGGCCAAAAATTTCTACAAGAAAACCAGAGAAATACGACCCAGCAAGGCCCACGACGTTCTGCACTGCCCAGCCACTGCTGACAGCTTGGTTGAAGCTTGGATCATTGGGATGGAATGATAAAAGGCTCAAAAACAGAAATGCGGAAAGAAACAGGAAGAACAGGCCGGCAAACTCCCTGCCATGTCCCTTCCGTTTGGGCTGAACCGATTTGATCTGTCGTCTTGCCATTTGGCCCCACTTTGTAAAAAAAGGTCCTGGGCAGCATGCTGCCCACGACCTTTTTACGCAATTTTCACAATGCTTTGCAAGTCTAGTTTACTCGCGACCAAGATATTCACCGCTCCGGGTATCAACCTTGATGAGATCGCCTTCATTAATGAAGAGCGGAACGTTCACCACGATACCGGTTTCCATGGTGGCAGGCTTGGTGGCATTACTCACACGGTCGCCCTGAATGCCTGGATCGGTCTGAGACACGACGAGACTGACGTTAGCAGGCAAGTCGACGCCTAAAAGTTCATTATTGTACAGGAGCACCTTCGCAGTGTCTCCTTCCTTTATATAGCCGCCAGCGTCACCAACATTTTCGCCGGGGACGTTCATCTGCTCGTAGGATTCGAGATCCATGAACACGAAATCAGTGCCATCTTTATAAATGAACTGCATATTGACAACGGCCATGTCCGGTTTCTTGACTTTCTCGCCGGAACGAAAGGTCTTTTCCAACATCTGCCCGGTCTTCATCTGACGAATTTTGGTGCGCACCATAGCGCCACCCTTACCGGGCTTAAAATGCTGGAAATCTACGATTTCAAAAGGCTTTCCATCTATCTCTATCTTCAGGCCGTTCCTGAAATCCTTGGTCGATATCATATTCGCTCCGAAAACGTTTCACCGGAATGACCGGTCTATTCAAATTAGATACTTATCCGCCCAACCGCTCATGAAGTGCTTGGACAGCAAGGGCATAACTCAGAATGCCGAAACCGGCAATGACGCCGACGCACTGTTCACCCATAATGCTCTGCTGGCGAAGAGGCTGGTCAGTTCGCGCCCAAATGTTGCTGATATGCACTTCAACGCATGGAATATCTATCCAGGCGAGACAGTCGGCGATGGCAAGACTGGTGTGGGTATACGCACCAGCATTGAAAACCACACCGTCAACACCATCTTCACGAGCTTTCTCCAGGCGATCAATAAGAGCACCTTCGGAGTTGGACTGAAAATGTGTGATGGCAATATCATCGGCTTTGCCGCCCATGAGCTGCTTCACGATGTCCGGCATGTCATCCATGGTTTGAGAACCATAGATTTCAGGTTGCCGTTTCCCAATGTGCCCCAAATTTGGACCGTTAAGAATCAAAATATCAAGTTTGGCCATGCTATTTCCTCTTTGATGCCCGATTTACCGCTATCGCTTCTTGACTCGCCCCGACAAAAGAAGAACATTGGGACTTCGATAAACACTTAAATACGAAAACGGTACCTCTTTATGAACCGAACCATTGAGTTAGTCAAAACAATATACGAAATCAAGCAGCTTGCAGAATGTGAAGACTTTACGGAAGCTCAAATAGCTTTGGCTGGTCGCTCCAATGTTGGCAAGTCTTCTTTGGTGAACCGACTGGCCGGGCGTAAAAAACTGGCAAAAATCAGTTCAAAGCCTGGAAAAACCAGAAGTCTAAATTACTATAAAGTCAATCCGGACGGCTACTTCCTAGTTGATCTACCAGGCTATGGTTATGCCAAATGCTCCAAGACTGAACGGGTCAAGTGGGCCAAGCTCATAGAAGCTTACATGAAAGACAATCCTCATCTCAAGGCTGTGGTAGTATTACTTGATTCACGTCTGACACCACAGAAGATTGACATGGAACTGACGTCCTACTTGAGAAGCATGCGGATACCCATCATTCCGGTACTGACCAAGTCTGACAAGCCTAAGCAAAGAGATAGAGCAAAATTACAGAGTCAGTGGAAGGATATCCTTCAAGAGGACAAAGCTCCTCTGTGTTTTTCCAGCAAGACAGGAATGGGCGAAGACAAGCTCTGGGATATTCTAGCTGAATTTGCAGGAATATAATCAGGCTCGACTAGGCATAAAGCCATCAGCCCACTCTCTGAGCGTAGATTGAAATCCTGGCATGGCAACCCAGGACAATCTCAGGAAAGCTAGTGAGCCCATAATTATATTCCCCAACCAAGCTGCAAGAATTGGTGGCAAAACCCCCTGCTCTCCAGCTGAAGCCCCGACAACGTGCACTCCGTATTGAACAAAAATCAATATGAGGGACAAACCGATGTTGGCATACACATTCTCGGAAAAAGTCGTCAATGTAAGAGCCAGAAGTGCCATTACAGCAATTGAACATGCATACGACCATTTTCCATGCCAGGCGGTTTTAAGAATCTCAACATTCGAACCAGATTCTTCAAGTTTATTAATAGCTTTGGTCAAATCTATCAATGGCAACTGAGCCTTGGCACCCTTAAGCTCGACCGCAGCATACGCCTTGAGATTTTGTCTGACAGACAAGAACTGAGACAACCTGCTGACTGAAATGAACGTACGGGTATCAAGTTCGTGCACATCCAGAAGCCCCCAGCCATGATCGTCAATAAGAGCCTTTTTGGCCTTGAGTATGCGAATAAGTTCCTGACTATCCATGGCAAATTCATAAACAGTAATACCATTAGCGCGACTTTTCCCAGGGTGAGCTTCATCTGCAAGCACAATAAACGGACCATCCCTGAACCACAGGTCCTTGATAGTCATCTCATCCAACTGTTTTTTACGAACATCCTCTTTCCAGATTCTGTTCGCTTCATATTCACCGAACACTCCGAGAAATTGAGAAAAAACAAGTTGGCCACCACTCCAGACTAAAGCATAGATCAAGAAGAATCGAATAAACCATGCAAAAGAAACACCCCCGGCCCGCAAAGCCAGCATTTCCTTACTTCTGGTAAGAACACCCAACTGGATGACCATTGCGATCAGAAAAATAGCAGGCATCAATTGAGATACAATGAGTGGAATTTTAACAATAAAATAGAACAGAATAGTCTCTGCTCCCAAGCCAGCACTAATGAAATCATCGAGTCTGTCAAATACGTCGGACAAGAGATAAATACTCGTTCCCACGGCAAGACAAACCACCATAAGATACAAATTCTGCCGTATAAGATAACGGCTCAGCACACCAATACCCAGAAACGACCTCATGCCTCAACTCCCTTGCGGAAACGCAGATGCATGATCCATTGAATAATTGGTAAGGTTCTTTCCTCATTGGCAAATTTTGAACCAATCACCGCGACAAGTATATAGAGTATGTTTGGAGCCCAAAGCCCATATATTGGCGGAATTGTACCCGCTTCTCCCATGCTCACGCCAATGGAAAACATGGTGTAGTAAACAAGAAAGAGTCCCATAGAGATAAGCAATCCGTATTGTTGTTTGAGGCCCTTGAACACATAGGCAATGGGGATGGCGAACATCCCAAGAATAAGACACCCCAAAGGTAGCGTCAGACGTTTGAAATACTCCGTATCAACTTTGCGATGAAAACGTGGGGATTGAGATGGAGCAAGGCTCGGATTGTCTCGTATGGCACGAAGTCTGGAGAATGGCATGTCTTTGGCTTTTTTTTCACTGAAATCAAAGCCTCCAAGCAATTTGCCAAGATCCAGTTTAACCGAGTAAGTTCCAAACTTGAGCACGTTTAGCTCTTCTCCACTCTCTCGAAATATTTTACCTTTTTTAAATATTATTTTCACTTCAGCCGTTTCCGGTGTGGATACTATTTTTGCTTCAGGCGCAACGACAACAACAGAAGCTCCCTTAATTGATTCATCTCGAACAAAGGCAAACTTCATATCTCCAGTGTCATTATCAACCTGATGAGCGTAAAAAGTAACACCTGGGAATTCCTTATTAAAAACTCCAGGCTGGAGTGCAAATTTCGAATGTGTCTTGGCAAAATAGTAAAGATTGGTTTTGAACATTTCCATACCCCAGGAAAGACCCCAGAATGATATGAAAAAAGTAAACAACGTACAAATGGTGCAGAAAGCAATTGGTGCTGGCAGCATTCGATAAAGACTGACTCCACTTGCCTTGAGAGCCGTCAACTCATTATCATTACTCATCCGCAAAAAGGTAAGAAATACGCTCAACATTGAAGCAATGGGGGTAATTAAGAGCAAAAAGAAAGGTGTTAAGAAAAAGAACAATTGAAGAATGTTAAAAAAACCGATGTTCTGCGAAAGAAACAACGTGCGCAGTTGTAACATGCGACCAACAAGAATAAGCCCCAACAGGCAGGACACTGTCAGGCCGAATAGCTTGAAAAGTTCAAGGAATATCTGGCGATGGAGAAGTTTCACCGTTTGGATCTAATCTTTTTTATCATTGTAGAAACGCTGGAGAAATTCGACATCTTTAGGCCCAAGATTAAAACGAACTGCAGCTTCTTCAAGAAGTTTATCCAAGCTCTTGTCTGAATCGTCTTGCTGCATCTCACTTATCCAGGAGATGGCTTTTCGGGTCAGTTCGCTTTGTGGCATTATAGTTGTCATTTAGTTGCTCCCAGTGAATATCTTGTAAAAAATCAAAATACACCAGCTTTCAAGGGCTTGCAAGACACTCTTACATACGCTAGGCCCTCACTTGGATACTTACATCCACTTAAATCAACCATGAGGCGACTATGGCATCCTGGTATGTTGCGATTATTCTCGGCATAGTTGAGGGTCTGACTGAATTCCTCCCGGTTTCAAGCACCGGACATTTAATCATAACCGGACACCTGCTCGGCTTCACCGGCCCAAAGGCTGAAACTTTCGAGATCGTCATTCAACTCGGAGCTATCCTGGCTGTCGTTGCTCTTTATTGGGACCGTTTTTTTGGCCTTTTGCGCACCAACCCTCAACAACGTTTTTCAGGACCATACGGACTGTGGCTCCTCTTTTTGACATCACTCCCCGCTTCAATAGTCGGCCTGTTGGCTCACAAGTATATCAAGGCTTACTTGTTCAGTCCTAAAACCGTCGCAATCGCCCTTGCTGTGGGAGCGATCTTCATATTCATTGTTGAAGGAATGAGTAAAGATCAAAAAACAGACTCTCTAGACAAAATTACTCCAAAACTCGCCCTTGGAATCGGATTATTTCAATGCCTGGCGTTGTGGCCTGGCTTTTCCAGATCAGCCGCAACAATCATGGGCGGTATGCTTCTGGGAGCAAAACGCACTGTTGCTGCTGAGTATTCATTTATCGCCGCAGTTCCTATCATGTTTGCAGCCACTGGCTATGACTTCATGAAAAACTACTCACTCTTTGAGTTCAGCGACCTTCTTTTCCTCGCCATAGGTTTTGTTGTGTCATTCATTTCAGCATGGATTGCCGTAAAGAGTTTTATATATTTGCTCGGAAAACTGACTTTGCGACCTTTTGCCATCTATAGATTGGCTCTTGCCCCATTGGTTCTGTTTTTCTTGTAATCTATTAAAAAAAGCCTCTCAGTGGTTTTTCCACTTGCCAAGCGCAAAAAGACGTTCTATACGAACATCCGCTTCGGCGAAACAAAAGTGGCGAGGTAGCTCAGTTGGTTAGAGCATGCGGCTCATATCCGCAGAGTCGGAGGTTCAAGTCCTCTCCTCGCTACCAGAGATCAAAAGCCCGCGAGACCTTAAGGTCACGCGGGCTTTCTCATTAATCATCCCAAATATTAAATAGTGAACTTCGTCACCCACAGGTCGTGGAGATTGCAAAAACTTGTAGCATAATACTCCCCTTTGCCTGGGATGGCATATGTTGACTTTGGTTTGTCCTCGGCAGTGAATACCTGAGCACCAATAACCTTGCCGTCAGCTGAAACCAATGTGTGACGCACAATATAATGATCATTACTCATGGGATGGTTAGTCTCGATGGTCACCTTACCACCATCCAATGATACCTGTGGAACATGGCTTTTCTCCTTGCCGCTCCACATGCCGGGATCGCTTTCACTGTAGAGTAACCCCCTCGGACAAGGGCCGACATCAGCCGAGGCATCGACCGCACCAATAGTCATTCCCGCAACCAATGCCAGTGTCGTCTTTAAAAACTGCCTTCTGTCAGCCATTGCGCCCTCCAGATTATTATTTCAATTTTCAGAATATAGAACATTACCAACAGAAACGATAAGTGCAACAGAATTTGCTTTTTTATACCCATACTCTTGCTCACGACCCAAATCGATTGAATCTATTAAACACATCAATACTCTAGAATTTTTTCATATTATTACTCAAGAGATATACAACAATCTAAATTCATTAAACAACTTACATTCTTTCAAAGCTATTAACATGCAAATATCTTTGATAAAAGTTGTTGCCAAGACCCATACTGTACTTATATATATTTTGCCGGACAGTTCTTTGACATGGGGGCGCACTGGTTTCGACGGGGATAGTTGAAGCCAAGGCTGCAGGTCGAGGTTGGTCGATGGCCTCGTAAAAATCGACCACAAGATAATTGCAAACGACAATTACGACTACGCAATGGCTGCTTAATTGCAGAATTGCTACTTGACGACATAGCTCGTCACGATTCTACTGCCGACGCCTTATAAGCGGATAGAATCGACAAACTATAAGGCTAGCATCACAATTGGGTTTCTTCGGCTGTGATGCGAAATAATAGGAGGACTAGTTCAGCGGCCGTTTGGCCCGGAGCAATCTGCTGAGCGAAACTTTATTCCGGACCTATACCTGTAGACGCTTTGAGTTGATCGTTCTCGGACGGGGGTTCGACTCCCCCCGCCTCCACCACTGTCAAAGATTCGATTTCTTAAGATAATCACCACCCATACCCATTCAGGTTACGCCTGAACCTTACACATTTATTTCTCATTATTGAGATATAATATGGGTATGATTGGTGATAACTCTTAATTTACTGCCTTAATTTTTGTATAGCTCGGGCATCAGGGCGTACATATAAAGTCAATACATTCAATAAATTATACTCACTTCAAGCCATATCCCCTCCTCTCCTATCTTCACAATTCAAACGTCACAAAACAGTGACGTTTTTTTTCTATCGATCATATCGTTATAATTGCCCTTGGAAAGCAGTTAAGTTAATGGATTATAGATGATAGATACTGCTCTTAATCAATTAAAGCTATTCCTCACTCATGGAGCTACCTATGATTTTCTATAGAACACTCTGGATTTTTGCTTTGATTTCATTGCTATCAATGATTTCAGCTTGCGGTAATTCGGACCCGATCCTCATAGGTTTTTCAGGACAACTCACTGGAAAGGTATCTGATATTGGCGTTTTTGGTAGAAATGGTTGTTTGTTAGCCATCGAAGTAATAAATGCATCGGGTGGCATAGATGGGCGACCTCTTAAACTAATTAGTAAAGATGATCTCAATACTCCGGAAGGAGCAATAAAAGCAGACAAGGAACTTGTAGACGCCGGAGTTGTCGCCATTGTCGGTCACATGACGAGTTCTCAAACCCTAGCCGTGATGCCACTCATAAATGAAAGCAGTACAGTTCTTATATCTCCCACTACATCAACCCCTCAACTTTCAGGCATGATGGACTCTTTTTTTAGAGTAATGGTTGAAAACACTGTGCATGGAATGGAGCTGGCCGATTACACAAGATCAGCGCTCGACATCAATTCAGTTGTCACAATAGCCAACATCGACAATAAGAGTTATTCCCTCACTTTTACAAAATCATTTTCTGATAAATTCATAAGCATCGGCGGGAATATCTTAGAATCATTAACATATTCATCGCGCGATGATTCCGGATGGGACCCAATGGTTGATGCTATCATCAACCTGAATCCCGATGCGGTACTTCTCGCCTGCCCTGCTGAAGATGCAATCCCCCTTGTGCAGAGAATACGTTCTGCGGGCCTCTCTACACGGATAATATCCGGAGCATGGGCCTACACAGACAGACTGCTTGAATGGGGTGGGCAATCCGTCGAGGGCATGATCTTTGTTATCAACTATGCTGCAGACAATCCCAATCCAGCCTTCGTAAAATTTCGGGAAAGATATAAAAACAGATTCGGAGCACCCCCCAACTTTGCAGCCACGTTTGGATATGAAGCTGTTCAAGCTTTAGCTGAAGGACTGCGAAAAACAGATGGAAATGCAAAAGGACTTCATGAAGCCATGGCTCCAAGCGATTTGATCAAAGGTACCATTGGAGACTTCAAGCTGGACAAATTTGGAGACGTAAAGCGAAATGTTTTTATCGGAACAGTGCAGGAAGGTGTATTCAGAACAATTGAAATGCGCTGAAATATTTTTAAAACTGAAGAAAATAGAAAATATATCAAAATGACACCGAGTTATTATCAAACAACAAGGAATGCGACCTGATGCCAACTCTTTCCTTACGACATCTGGTACAGCGCAACCTTAATAGATGGATGCTTGTTCCGAGCATCGTCCTCATTCTTTTTCTCGGCACATATGCAGCTTATGAAAAGAGCCATGATTTTGAAGTTAAGAACTCCATCTTAACGCAATCTCTCGGCAGACAAGTCTCTGCACATCTTAACGACGCAGAAGTTGCCCTTTCTTCATTGTCAACAAGCATCACTCGCTACGATCCATTCTGGTTCCACTGGGTGCTTAGCAATTTCCTTCAAGCATACCCCCATTTTGAAAGACTAGTTTACCTAGATTCTAAAGGGAAAATACTCGCAGCATCGCCTCAAACCAGCGATTTGATTTCAATGCAATTGTTTATAGACAAAGCAACCTCGACTCCTTCAATTGTCTCTAAACCAATGCCTTCACCTGCAACCCATACGTTTGTAGTATATATCAAAGTCCGCCTCAATAACGGCAACGTACTCGTTGGAGAGCTCAGCCTGAAAACCCTTCAGGAATTTCTTACTAATATTTTGCCAGCCAATGAAGGATTACCAATCTTGTGTGATTCCTACGGTAACCTCATCGCACACCCGGATTTTCAGCGGGTTCTAACCCAGGACAATATTGGCAACCTCAGCATACTTCGAGAATTCACAAGCGGCAGCCACTATACAAGCATTTACGATGAAAACGACCAGTACTTTTTCGGGACTGCATCAAGAGTTCCACAAACTGACTGGATTCTTCTTATTACCAAGCCCCTAAGTGATGTGTTTTTGCCGATCCTATCACCACTCTTGGCGATACTTACATTCATAATATGTTTATTCTTTTTGTTCTCAAATTTTCTTCAATACCGACTCAAGGAAAGCATTGTTCTACCTCTTGCCCACTTTACTGAATCCATTGATCTGACAGCCATTGGGCAATACCAGAAACCAGACATTGAGCAAGAACACTTCTCAGAATTGGCCATCATTGAACAAAAGTTTGATGACATGGTCAAACAAATGAATCTTAGAGAGATGGAGATTAAGGACAACGAAGAAAGATTCAGACAATTAGTTGAAAATATCCATGAAGTTTTTTGGATTAACGACATCGCTGATAATCGGGTAATTTATGCAAGCCCTTCGTATGAATTTATATGGGGGAGATCCAGAGAATCCTTGTACGACAATCCAGAATCATTCTTCCTTGCCATCGACAAAGAGGATCGGCTCAGAGTGGTTGAGGATTTCAACGCCCTCAGAACCGAAGGTAAAATCGTCGACCAAACGTTCAAGATTGCTTTACCAGAGAACAAGGAAAGATGGATACGAGCTCAATCCTATCCCGTGTATGACGAAGAAGGTGTTCGAGTACGACTAGTCGGTGTTGCTGAAGATATAACTGAGCAAAAATCCATTCAAACGGCATTGATGGTTGCCAAACAGGATGCTGAAACAGCCAGCCAGGCTAAGACGGAATTTTTGACAAACATGAGCCATGAACTGCGAACGCCCCTAAACGGCATTCTAGGCATGCTCCAGCTTACGAGAGACACCCCTCTCTCTCCTGAGCAAGCGGACTATATTGAAACGGCTCTCAATTCGAGCAAGGTTCTTCTTAATGTCATCAATGACATTCTAAACATTGCACAAATTGAAGCAGGTAAACTCGTTCTTCACAATCAGCTTTTTTCACCACATGAAGTCATGGATACTATTTTCCGTTTCTTCAAGCATGCAACGGAATCCAAGGACATCGAATTAAAGATGGATATGGAACCAGGCTTTCCACAAGTACTCATTGGTGACGAATTGAGAATCAGACAAATTCTGTTCAACCTGGTTGGAAATTCCGTCAAGTTTACTGATCAGGGAGGTGTAACCGTACATGCCCAACACCTGCCCAAACATCGAAAGCGTGGCATGGCTGATATCCTTTTCACTATAACAGATACAGGCATTGGCATTCCATCTGAAAAAGTCGGATATGTCTTTGAATCATTTACACAAGTTGATGGAACTTATACCCGCAGATATCAAGGAACTGGGCTTGGATTGGGAATCGTCAGGAGCTTGGTTGAGTATATGAACGGCTCAATCACTGTGGATAGTGAAGCTGGTGAAGGAACAACAATGTATGTCACTTTACAACTCGCCCTGCCCACTCAAGAACAAGCTGCAAAGAAACCTCAAAAGGAAATCCTGCAACCTCAAATCACCGGATTATCAATTCTCGTAGTGGAAGATGATCGTGTCAACCAGATCGCTCTTAGCCGTATGCTTGAGAAAATGGGACATACCGCCACTTGTGTTGGAGACGGACAAAAAGCTTTGGATATTCTTCTTGATAATGAATTTGACTGTGTATTTATGGACATTCAAATGCCCACGATGGATGGAATTGAAGCGACAAAGAATATTCGACAATCACCTGACATGATTAAAGTATCAAGTATCCCAATCATTGCTCTGACAGCCCACGCCATGCCAGAGGATCGAGACAACTTCCTGAACGTCGGTATGAATGACTACATCTCGAAACCCGTTTCTTTCGAACAACTGACAGCAGCATTGAAACGAATCATGAGTTAAATCTATTAATACTGAATAAACAAAACCCCCGGCAATCATATTGCCGGGGGTTTTGTTTATTCAGAGTAATACTCAGACTAGATTTCTTACCACTTAGATCGCCCAGGTGGCATATAAAAGAACTCTACCCTACGATTCATCTGTTTATTGGCTTCTGTTGTACTTGGTAAAATTGGCTTTGCACTGGCATACCCAACCGCTTTCATCCGCTGAGCTGGTATGTCCGAATGTTCCAGAATATACCGCAGACAAGCTGCAGCTCGTGCCGCTGAAAGTTCCCAATTGGATGAATACAAAGTCGACTCTGGCCTCTCGCCATCAGTATGCCCACGAATTACCAAATTGAAATCATTACCTTTCAAACCATCAATAACGGCGTTGAGGCCTTTGGACGCTTCAGATGTAAGAGCGGCCGAGCCTTCGGCGAACATGGCTCCGTTGCTCAGACGAAGCATAACACCGGATTTATCACTACTTACACGAGCCATATTCGATAAATCTTTGGAACGTATAAATTTCTTTAGTCGAGCACCTAGCTCCACCACTTCTCTGTTTTCACGAACACTACGACGTTCCTTAAAGCCGGTTTCAGCATACGGTATGGAGAAGGCTCCTTTTTCATCATACTGAACCCCCAAAGCTTCTTGAACAGATCCCATCATTTTCCGGAAGTTGGAAACATCTGAATTAGTAAAGGAAAGGAGAAGTACGAAAAAGCACAATAATAGAGTAACCATGTCGGCAAAAGTTGCCATCCACGGAGGTATGCCTTCGTCCTGCTTGGGCGGAGCAGGCTTAACACCGCCGGATTGTTGTTCTATTACAGGTTCTTGTTCAGCCATTATGTACTAATCCTGCTACCACGCATCACGTTGTGGCATATGGAGATAAAACTCTACACGTTGATTCTTCTTTCGATTCTCATCTGAATCATTGGGTACTGCCGGACGTGTATCAGCATAGCCAACAGCTTTTGCTCTACTAATTTCAATACCGCCCTTATCAAGAATATAATCCAGTGCCACGGCCGCCCTGGCCGCAGAGAGTTCCCAGTTAGATGGGTATTTTTTTGTGGAGATGGAACGATCATCTGTATGACCACGGACAACAACCTTCAATTTGTAGTCTTTAAGTACTTTGATCACATTATCTAAAATTCTGTCTGCATTAGAAGTCATTTCCGCAGATCCATCTTTAAACATGGATGCAGAACTGGCACTAAAAACTACCCCATCTCTATCAGCCGCTACACCAATGCCTTCTTTAAATTCTTCATCTTCATCTTCCATAAGAGACTTAATTCGCATGATCACGCCCAGAAGCAAACGCTCGTCATGAGAAATCTTGGAAGCAAGCTCTTTCGTTGAAGAACTTGTACTGAATAATGCCATATCCTGAGCAACCGCACGAACTTCCTTAACGCCGAACGCCCCTTTCAAGGACCCCAAGGCGTCTCGATATTTCTCTTCGCTCTGTTCGGCAAAAGATAACAACAGAACAAAAAAGCACAGCAACAGGGTCACCATGTCGGCGAATGTCGCCATCCACGGCGGCAGACCTTCATCACCCGGCGGGTCTTCAGGCGGTTTTCTCTGTATGAGTTCTTCTGCTTGCTTAGCCACGTAACACTCCAAACATTAACGCAGATTAAGCGGATTCTTCGCGCAATGCAGGTGACAAGAAAGCCTGGAGCTTTTCCTTAACTACGGACGGATGATCACCACGCTGAAGAGAAGAAACTCCTTCAACCATGATTTGCATGAATAATACATCTTCAGATGAACGTTCTTCAAGCTTGGTCGCCATCGGCAGGAATATGCAGTTAGCTAGGACAGCACCATAAAAAGTTGTAAGAAGCGCAACAGCCATTGCAGGACCGATTGATGCGGGGTCAGACAGGTTTGAAAGCATGTTAACCAATCCGATCAATGTGCCGATCATTCCGAATGCAGGTGCCATTGTACCCATGCCCTTAAAAACGGCCTGACCTTGCCTATGGCGTTGTTTCATGAACTCCAGCTCAATCTCCATGACAGATCGAACCAAAGCCTCACTGGAGCCATCCACAACAAGCATAACGCCTTTTTTGAGGAATTGATCATCAATACCGACTTTTTCCAGGGCAACAAGGCTTTCCTTGCGAGCTGTGTCAGCCAGTGATGTGATAAGGCGTATGATCTCCGAGGGATCATTGGATTTGAAAAGTAACGTCTTCATTCCAACTTTGACAGCACCTATCACAACTCCCAGGGGGAACATGACAAACGTAACGGCAAACGTTCCACCAATAACGACTACGACAGAAGGTATATCAATAAAACCTGCTGCATTTCCACCCATGAAGATGGTCGTGACGATAAGGCCCAAAGAGCCAACTATACCAATTAAAGTTGCAATATCCATAAGCTATCTTTTTATTTTTTTGGTGGAAGCACCAATTTTAACTTCATCATGTTCATAGTAAAAAAACACATCTTCCAAGAAATCATCCACTTTGAGATAAGCCGATCCAATACTGATCTCTACACCAGGCTTGACTATTCCTGGGACTAGTATCTTGCATTCTTCCAAACGCTCAGTTCCCTGTATCCCTTCCCACAACTTGAGCTTGAGCAATTTAACCAAATCCAACTCCCTGAGTGCGGATTCCAATTTAGGCTCATACTCACTTTTATACTCATCGTCCCTGGCCAACAGTTTTTCATACAAAGCAATATTATCAAGAAGCGCCTTGATCCGAACATTGTATTCCTTATCGGCAAATAAAAGGGTTGGATGAAAACCCAAGACAAGCGAAGTATCAGTGTCCAATCCTCCGCCAAGCTGCTCTCCGACATAGACGTATTCATGACAATAAATATGACCACCAGTCAGACGTCCTCCGACCGCAAGCCGCTTACCAGCATATACATCGCTGTGCATCAAGGAACCCTTAATCAGAACATCTCCTCCGGACTTCAAGGTCGCGAATTCGCAAAATGCCAACTTCATACTCTTTCCGGCTTCAAGAAACGCTCCCTTTCCGCCTTTTACACCACCTCGGCAATTGAGGTTATGCAAAGCCTCAATGTTGGCACCTTCAATCTGACCTTGAACAGTAACATCCCTACCCTGAATCGAAAAACCGGATCGAATTGAGCCACTGACTGTCAGATTGCCAATAAAATTGATATTCCCGGTATGAAAATCAACCTCACCAGAAATGGTGAGAGATTCCTGAACAGTAATTTTTCCGCTGCTATATCCAACACAACCATTCACCGCAGCGTACAATTTGCTTGGATATTTACGTTTTACACCTGTTCCCCGACCTGCAGGAAAAATCATTTCATCACAGACAAAACGCGGGTCAGCGGCAGCGTCATCTCCGTCATCCAATTCAATCCATTCGGCAACAACAGAGCCAGCCTCAACATTTTGAACAAAATTCAACTCATAATGATCAACACTCCCATCTGCCTGTTCTTCAGGCTTCAGGTTGTCATGATCTAAATCTGGATCAAAATGATGCTTCAAAAAAAAAGGCATTGTGCCTCTGACATAGGAAAAGTTATAATTAGAGCCCGCGAAAAACATCGAATAAATGCATTCAACCAAGCTGAACCGATTTAAATTACACACTTTTTTTAACAGCGCAAATCTTATTTGATTTTCCACTAACCGTCAACGATTTACACTGAGTTATCTTTACCAACAAGGGTGTTATAATAACTAATCTCCCCCTCCCCTAAAGATATATACTAACTTGCCGATACAATAAGCGTATGAGGTAAATAGGATTGGGATGGTTCGTGTAATTACCAAGGAGGGAGACCATGAATATCCCCGAGATAAAGAATGAGATAAAGCAAGGACTGCACTCGGAGAGTGTCGTTCCGACTAAGGTTGTGGATAAGCCGCCAACTCACAGCGAAAATGCAATGGTTAATGCCGATGCAGTCCATAAGCTCAGTGATGCTCAGGCAGACAAGCAATCCAGCAGTTTTTCCAAGGGGACACTTAATTCTTTGATACAAGAGGCTGAAGAACACCTTGAGGCCA
>Ga0209692_10001276_pt1 | contig 36290 bp, 22 predicted proteins | sample tdDd472_FD_187129 | JGI IMG/M metagenome (GOLD analysis project Ga0209692, IMG submission 187129) | Marine sediment microbial communities from the Atlantic coast under amendment with organic carbon and nitrate - tdDd47.2 (SPAdes)... | ecosystem: Environmental > Aquatic > Marine > Coastal >...
GGGTGAACTACCGGCCGTCGTTGCAGAGAATCAGATACAAGCGCCCGCCGTCATCATCGTCGGTGAAGTCACCGGCCTGGCCGATGAACTGGCCTGGTTCCGGGCATCGGCCGAAACAGATGACAACAGCGAACAATACGCGTGGTCCAACGCTGCCTTCGGTCACCGGAAACAGAAATAGAACTATGAGCCCGATATCCGTTAAGTCCTTATTCGTTCTGCACCAGAACAAAAATGCCGATGGCAGTGCCAAGTGGCTCAGCGACTGCCCGAGCCCGGATGCACCGGGCTTTTTCCTGGACACCTGCATCCGGCAACTGGCGGTTCCGGCAACACAGGGGCTGGAGCAGTCTATCTCGGCCTACGCCTCCGGCAATGCGCTGGAACTCTACAGTGGCAGTGATGCGTATCGCTTCCTGCTGGAAGTCGCGAGCGGATTACACAGTGCCATCCCCGCTGAGACCAACATCCTTGGTCAGTTCAAAAGCGCCTGGAAGAGTTGCCTGTCAACCATGCGTCGTGAAGACGCTGCGCGCTTACAACCCGTCATGCATGCCGTGCTCGAAGACACCAAACAGGTCCGGCGTGAACATTTGCAAGGCTTGGGTGGCAATTCGTACGGCTCACTTGCTCGCAAGTTAATCCAACCCGACAACAGGGCAAGAGTTCTGTTTGTCGGCTCCGGCGAACTCACGCAATCGATGTTGCCGTTTTTCCGCAACCTCAATGTCGGCTTGTGGAACTATCGCCTGCCGGTTGACGCTCCCGAATGGGTTGAGCACGTATTCGAACCCGACCAGAGCGACACTGCTGCCGAGTGGGCCAATATGGTTGTGCTGACCACGCCGCCGGACAAAACCAACGACACCCGCTGGCAGCGCCTGCTCACCGAGTTCCCGATGGACCGATCACTGCACCTCGGGTTGCGGCGCCAGCAGAACTGCCGCTGGACCCGGCGCTTTGAGATTCTGACACTCGATGATCTGTTCGACTTACGGCGCTCGCAAAGCGACATCCGTGACCAGCAGCTGCAACGGGCACGCGAGGCCTGCTCAGAAATTGCCGCCGACCGTGCGCGCCACTCGTCGGCAACGCCGGCGCTGATCACCACTGCCAAGCAGGCCTGAACGATGAGCCAGCAACGGATACTGAAGCTGGGCAGCCGGCAATCGCCTTTGGCTATCGCCCAAAGCCGCATCGTGAAGCAACTGCTCGAAGACGATCATCCCGATGTGCAGATCGATATTGTCGGCATGGACACCCGCGGTGACCGCGACCGGAACACGCCGTTATCACAAACCAACGACGCCGACTTCTTCAATGCCGAACTCGACGCTGCACTGCGTGCGGGTGATATCGACTTCTGTGTTCATTCACTGAAAGACCTGGCAATCGAACGACCGGAAGACTTTGTTATCGCAGCGATCCCCGAACGGGAGAACCCGCGTGACGTGGTGCTGTTCCGGCCGGATGCGGCTGAAAAAATTGCACGGGGCGAACCGCTCGTTATAGGTACCTCGTCGGTCCGCCGTGCGGCAGGTATCAAACGCTTCCTGCCCGAAGTACTGCCGCACACAGACAAGCCCGCTGTCATTAAAACGACCGACCTGCGCGGGCCTATAGACCAGCGCCTGCAGCACCTGCAGGACGATGCAGACCAGAACGGCAGCGAGCCTATGGATGGCATCGTCATGGCGCTGGCCGGCTTAAACCGCTTGTACCTCGACCGCGAAGGTGCAGAGATTATCGAACCGTTGCTTGCGGGGCTGCGCCGGGTTGTGTTGCCGGTCAGTGAATTTCCGTGTGCACCCGGCCAGGCGGCATTGGCTGTGGAGTGCCGCGCAGATGACGGCAATACGCGACTGTTACTCGGCAGCATTCATGACGAAACCGCTGCCCGCTCGGTACTGACCGAACGTGCCCTGCTCGCCCAACAACCCGCGTCCGCACAGAACGCCTACAGCGCCACGGCGCTGCCGCATCCGCTGTTTGATGTGTTGTTATGGACCTCTGACGATGACGAGTCGAACCTGCACTGGATGACGCCCGCCGCACCTGCCGCCAGCCGGCCGTGGAACGATGAGGCCTGGCGCAGCGAGCGCACCCGCCGGCCGCAACCGGTAACGACAGCGATCAATAATGCACCGGCTTTGTTTATAGCCCACGCGAATGCCTTGCCCGATGACCTCACGCCCGCCGGACACATCTGGACCAGCGGCATCAGCAGTTGGAAAAAGCTTGCCGCACGCGGCGTATGGGTTGAAGGCTGTGCCGAGAACTTAGGCTTCGAATACTTCAAGACACAATTCGACACTCAGGTACTTGAGTTACCCCAATGGGCAGAGTGGACGGCACTAACGCATAAAGATGCTGTACCGAGCTGGGCTGAATCCGGGATTGGCGTCATTATCCCGACCTACCGCATTGAAGATGAAGCAGAGCCCGACGCCGATACGCGGGAGCGCATTCATGCGAGCAGCCACTTCTTCTGGGGGAGCTTCGGCGAATACGAAGCGCTGCATAAATGGGTGCCCGATCATGCGCATCATGCCTGCGGCCCCGGCAAAACACTGCAGGCCCTGCTCGACGACGGCATCTACGACGTCGAACCGTTCCCCTCACGCGCGGAATGGTTAAACTGGGTCACCCCCGCTAATAAAGCGGCGGCCAACAACTAGGTCTGTCATGAGTTCGTCATCGTTAACCCTGCGGCGCCTGCGCCAGAACCACCACATCCGCGAACTGACGCGTGCTGTGCGGGTATCTGCCGAACAGCTGATCCAGCCGTTGTTCGTTGTCGAAGGCATTACAGAGCGCGAACCTGTGCCCGGGCTCAACGGTGTATTCCGGGAAACACCCGACTCATTGCTTGCTCAAATCGACAACGATGTGAACGCCGGAGTCACCAAGTTCCTGTTGTTCGGCGTTCCCGCCGGCAAAGACACGCATAACTTCGACCCGGCTTTTACGGCCGCACAAGTTGCCGCGGTAAAACAACGGTTCGGCGATTCGGTGTGGCTGGCTGTCGATGTGTGCTTATGCGCCTCGACCAGCCATGGTCACTGCGGCGTGCTCAACGAAGCCGGTGATCACGTTATTAACGATGAGTCTGTTGCTGCACTGACAGAGCAAGCGTTGGCATTTGCGGCAGCGGGCGCAGACTGCGTCGCCCCGAGCGATATGATGGACGGCCGCATTGGTGCAATCCGCAGCGCTCTGGACGAAGCAGGTTTTGAACGCACCGTATTGATGAGCTATGCCGCCAAATTCAAATCCGCCTTTTACGGACCGTTCCGCGTGGCCGCCGATTCGGCGCCGGCGGAAGGCGCGCAACTTAAAGACCGCGCCAGCTACCAGATAGACCCTGCCCGCCCGGATGATGCACTACTTAGCGCCCTGCGGGACGCCGACGAAGGTGCCGACATCCTGATGGTGAAACCGGGGCTGCCGTATCTCGACGTACTCGCCAGTCTGTCAGCAGAGATTCCGTTGCCGTGGGCGGTGTATCACACCAGCGGCGAATGCGCCGGCATCAACCTCGCAGCGGAACAACAACTCGCCGACGTCCGTGCGGCCAATCTGGAAAGCTGGACGGCATTTGTGCGCGCCGGTGCATCCATGATCATCAGCTACAACGCCCGCTTAGCCTCGCAATGGCTTGCATAACATGTCGTACTCCGACGACCTCTACAAACGCTCATTGAAGGTGACACCGGGCGGCGTGCATTCGCCGGTGCGCTCACTGAACAGCGTCCACGATCACCCGGTGTTCATCGACGCGGCCCATGAAGCATGGCTCATTGACGTCGAGGGGAACCGCTACGCTGATTTCTGTATGTCCTTCGGCCCGCTGATACTCGGGCACGCCAATCCGCAGGTTCATAAAGCTGCTGTCGCTGCACTCGATGCCGGCTGGAGTTACGGCACCGCCGAAACGGCTTCTTTACAACTGGCCGAGCTGATTACCGGCAGTATTCCGTGGGTGGAATCGATCCGCTTCGTGAACTCCGGCACCGAGGCAGTGATGTCCGCCATAAGGCTGGCACGCGCTGCCACCGGACGCGACAAGATCATCAAATTTGCAGGCTGCTATCACGGCCATAGCGACGCCATGCTGATCGACTCCGGCTCGGGCCTTGCCGAAACGGCAACAGCGAGCAGTGAAGGCATACCGGCGGGCGTGCTACAGGATACATTGGTCGCACCACTGAACGACATAGACGCAGTAACCGAACTGTTTAACACGCATGGCGATGACATCGCCGCGCTGATCATAGAACCGCTGCCGGCCAACTACGGCCTGCTGCTGCAAACCGATGAGTTCCTGCAGGCTTTACGCGAATTGTGCACGCAACACGGCACGCTGCTGATTTTTGATGAAGTTATATCCGGGTTCCGGCTCGGCTTTCAGGGTTATGCGGGTATGAGTGGTATCACGCCCGACCTGGTGACCTACGGCAAGGTTATCGGCGGCGGCTTCCCGGTAGGTGCGTTCGGTGGCAAGCGCGAAATCATGGAACTGACCGCACCGGCCGGCCCCGTTTATCAGGCAGGCACTTTAAGCGCCAACCCCGTTGCCATGAAAGCAGGCCTCGCGACGCTGGAGCTGCTTATCAGTGGCGAAGTCTATGCAGAACTGGAAGACAAAGGCGCCTTCCTTGAAGCGCAGCTCGACGCTGCGGCAGGCATGCGGCGCAAAGGCTCCTTGTTCTGGCTGTGCCCGGCAAAAGCGGCAGACACTATTCGCGCTATCAACGAACTCCCCGACAATGGCAGTGAAATTTATGCCGGGCTGTTCGGCGCAGCACTGCAGGCGGGGATTTACCTGCCGCCTAGCGCTTTTGAAGTCGGGTTTTTATCAACCGCACACGACGATCAACAGCTACAATCGCTCGCCAATACCGTTAACCAAACTCTGGAATAAGCACCATGTCTGAATTTACTAATGTCACTATCGTCAAAGCCGCTAACGTTTACTTTGACGGCAAAGTCACCAGCCGCACCGTTAAGTTCGCTGACGGCACCCATAAAACATTGGGCATCATGATGCCGGGCGACTACAGCTTTAACACCGACGCTAAAGAAATCATGGAAGTGCTTGGTGGCAGCATGGACATCCGTCTGGCAGGCTCCGACGACTGGAACAGCTATGCCGCAGGCTCAAGCTTTGAAGTGCCCGCCAACTCCAGCTTCGACCTGAAGATCCCTGAAGTAGCCGACTACTGCTGCTCGTACGTAGAAGGGTAAAAGCCCGAGAGACGCTCTACCTGAGGGGCGGGTCGTTGGGCCCGCCCCTTTTTTTATACGGGACAACACGGATAGGCTTACCGGCGTGGACAGCCGAAGATAAACTGATGGCATCTTTGATTCTGCAACGGAGGGGAAGACCGTGAGCAAGATGGAGAATTTCGGTTTCTGGTTATCCAGAACATTTGCATCAACCAAAGCAAAGAAAAAAAGCTGGCCGTATGTGCCGGGCACTTACTTTGTGCATGACGCCGACGCGCCGGTAGCAGTAACCACACTGGGCAGCGTGAAATTTGCCGAAGAACTTGCAGAAGAAGAGCTGCATGGCACCTGCATTATCGGCAAAGTCGAAACCGAGAACGTCGGTATCGAAAAAATCATCCGCAATATTATTTCGAACCCGGCAATCCGCTTTCTGCTGATGGTGGGCAAGGAACCCCCCAAGCATCTGACCGGCGAAACGTTTCTGCAGCTGTTCGATAACGGTATCGACCCGCAAAGCCGCAGGATAATCGGCTCACCCGGCATGCGCCCGGTACTGCCCACCGTTACCGACGATGAACTGCAGCGCTTCACCGATCAGGTACAACTCATCAATATGATCGGCTGCACCGATGTAGCAGAGATCAAAGCGGCAATTCATGACCTGCGCTCACGCAACCCGGGCTTCTATGAAGGCGAACCGGTTGATGTGGCAGCAGAGATGGAAGAAGTACCTGTCGTTTATGAGGTCTATCACGACCCGCAAAAGATCAAGCTCGACAAGTCAGGTTACTTTGTCGTCAACATCGAAGACGATGAGATTCTCTGCGAGCACTTCGACTACAAAGACCGGTTGATCCGGCACATTCGCGGCAAGACTGCGCGCGATATGTACCTGACGATGATCGACAACGGCTGGGTCAGCCGCGTGGATCACGGCTGTTACGTGGGCAAGGAGCTCACGAAGGCCGAACTCAGCATCAAGCACGGTTTCGAATATTTGCAGGACGGCGCCTGAGGCTGCAGAACTACCAGGTCACCGAGGCCGAGGCATCGTACTGCTCCTGCGCATCCACCGGCAGCAGGAAACCGTCTTTCCAATGGGCGAACAGGTTCCACCAGTGCCAGACGTACCACGTATACGGAGTGCTGTAACGCGCCGTCAGTTCGGTTGAGTCAAACTCGTCGAAACCGCCGTAGATACCGCAAAGAATATTCGCCAATCGGCCTTCATAGGTTTTGGTTTCGCCGGTATACGGGTTCCAACCCAGGTGATTACCCAGCGGTACCTCAATCATCGCCGGCCGGACACCACCGACGGTGTTGCCATCGGCATCGCGAACCCAGGCGTATGAGCCGGAAGGAATGTCACCGCTCACATCAATCAAGTGATCATCGGGCGGGATCTCGCCCTCGGTAATCCAGCGGGCCAGCCGGTACATACTCGCCCCTAAAGGCGCGCCGGTGCTCATAGTATTGATCGGTAAGTCGCAGTTGTACGGAATGGTTCCGCCCGTATCCGGAAGCCCTAAGTGGTACTCACCGACCTTGTCTCCGACGATCAGGCCATCCTTCGCTACGTGTGATGCACCGGCGATTTCATAGGTACGTAACCACGGGTTATCGAGTTGCGACTCACGCACCTTAACCGCTGCCAAATCGGATTCGGTGGTAAACCGGACGGCTTTAGCGGGCGCCATGTGGAACACCCGCTGATCCGGCAGGTTAACCCGCTCAATAGCATCGGGGTGGCTCGCAGTGGCTGTGCCGGCCGCAATTATATAGCCGTCAATAATCGGGTCACCGCCTTCAACCAACACCTGCCCGTAAAACGAGTTTGCATAGGTCGTCACGAAGCGAGCCGACTGCGAGTAGCCGGTAGTAATAATGGCATCGATATCGAAACCGGCCATCGGATTATTGGGCGCTGCTGTACCACGCAATGCTGCAGCCGACTGACTGAGGATGTCCCACATCAGACCGCGGTCAGGAATAGATAAAGTCGCATAGCGGGCGTTGTTGCGGGGCTCGGCGCCTTCGGGTTTACCACCGATGCCCCACTGGTCACGCAGGAAACCGGCCGTAACGTCGGAGTACGTCACGCCAACATAGGCTGCGCCGTAATCAATGATCGACTTGTGCGCAAAATCCCAAGTGGGCGAACCGTCGTAGTTCGCCGATGCATTAAGAATCTCGAAATAGACAATGCCGTTGAAATCAGCAGGATCAATCGGATGCCGCACAATCATCCGCGACACATACGGATGCGTTACACCTGTCGGCGCCACTACCGGACTTTCATTAATGTCGTCGGTGTAGCCGTAAATATTGCCGGTACCGGAAACAAGATACTCCTGCTCCATGTAGCCGACGGCAGACAAGTCTTCGTACCAGGCAAGAAAGGGAATCGAGCGCGTGGCCTCGGTGCCCGCGGTATACGGAACCAGTGTCGTCGTCGGCACAGGCACAACCCAATCGGCCTGAACCGGCAATGCAAACGTGGCGACGATAGCTGAAAGCATAACGAAACGCTTCATAGAACCTTCCCTACTTGTGCCCGACCGTCAGCAGCCGGATCATCTTTATATATAGAACAACTATCCACTGATAATACCTTCTCACTGCGCTAAACCCAGTCCGATAGCCGGACAAACCGCAGAACATTGCAGCAGAGCTTTACTTAATCCCCCATGTACAACTTTCATGTACAACTGTTGCAGACTATTTCCGGGCCGTCAGTGCAGAAAGCACCGTATCAACCAGTTCGGTTCGCTCGCCTGCCAATTGCGCCTGCAGCGCCTCGTCCGGCTGAAACGCATCGAGCGCACCTGCCTCCAGCACGCCGGCTTCACTGAGCGCCGCTTCAAGCACCCGTTGCCGGTCGCGCAGCACCCAGACTTCCTTGGTGAGCGCAATGATGGCTTCACCGAGTTTGTCGATATCTTCTGTACTTAAACTACTCACAATCGTCCCCTGCCTATAGTCCGTCGTCGTGGCCGCCTAACCGGGCTTTCTGCCGGTCAACACATACGGGTAATCATGTTCACCAAGCCCGCCCCACTGTACGTCAACAAATCCTGCAGATTCCGCCAAGGCCGTAAAATCGGTGGTTGCGTATTCACGCCAGAACGGATCACCGCCGACCACCTGATTCCAATAATCGGCTTTCCACAACTCCCGGCTTTTATGTGCCGCGTAGGGTTTGACGTCGGCCATCAGCATCACGCCGCCAGGGCGACACAAGCGAAACTTCTCCCGCATGACCTCTTCGGCAACCGCCACAGGCAACTCATGGAACACCGCGTAAGAACACACCAACTCAAAGCTGTCGTCAGCAAGACCACTGGCCTCCGCCGGAGCCTGTAACAGCTGCCAGTGGTAGTGCTGCTCGTTTCCGCGACGCAATGTTTGTTGCAACTGCCGCAGACTCATGTCGAGTGCGGTGATCTGTGCATCAGGATACGTTTCGGCCAGTGCCTGGGTGAACTGGCCGCTGGCACAGCCTATTTCGAGAATCGTTGCCGGAGCATCCACGGGTGCCTGCTGTGCTGCTGCCAGACGCTGCCCGTGCAGCACACCGGCCAGCGACTTGCCGACCATGTGATAGTGAATCAGTTCGCCGTGGACAAAGCCCATGTAGTCGTGACCGTCCCAACCACCGGCCGAACGATGAAACTCGTAGCCGTCCCAATAGGCGGGCGCTGCAAATGAGGTTTTTTCAAGCGTGCAGCTGCCCTGCTCCAGTGCATCCAGTGCCGGAGTAACGGCGCCGCGGATATCCTCGAAGGCATCCATTGCAACGCGGCCGTGCTCCTCGAGCATCCACTCGCGACACAGGCTTAGCACGCGAAAATCCGTTGAGTTCTGTAACTTCTCCAGCACCTGCGCCTGCATGCCGTCGTAGTCGCCGGCAACTTCGGCAGGGCTTGCCGGAACAGCAATACCCTTCTGCTCGAAATACGCATCAACCTGCGGCTCGAGCCGGTTACTTTGTATGCGCAGATCGACGAGAAACTCGATGCTGGCGCGCCCCCGTTGGCTTAACTGATAGTCCATAGGCCACCTCCATCACCACACTATAAGCTGAACAGACAATCGTCAGGAAGCAGCGGCGGTAGCGTCCACTATAAGGCGATGGCGGCAATCTGACTGCGCCGTGAACAGCGCGGCAATTTGATACACCGGCAGACACACCGGGTGTGAGAGGCGTTTAGCGGTTGAGGTAGCGGTAAATCGCGCTGAGCTCGGTATCGGTGAGATACCCGTAACGGGCATCGATGGCCTCAACCATATGCACATCGATCTTGCGATCATCCAGCACTTTGCCGTCGCGCATAAAACGGGTGAATGCCTCTTTACTGTAGGCACGGGCAATACCCAGATCGGGTGAACGCCAGACGCGTAAGCGACCGATGTCACTGTGACATTCGGTACAGACGCTTTGCACTAAATAGTCGCCCTGTTCGATACTGCCGGGCTGAAATTCGGTAGATACTTTCGGCGCGCTCTGATCCATCAGGTCACCGATGTTGTCAGGTAGCTTACCGATTTTGAAAAACAGACGAATGCGGCCCAGCGGCCACGGGTCGAAACCGCCGACCGGTCCTTCCTGTAACGGCAGGCTGCGAATGTACGAAACAATCGCACCGATATCGGCATCGCTCATATGATAGAAGGCCATCGACGGCATCGCCGGTTGCAGACTGGTGCCATCAGGGCGGATACCGTTGCGGATCGTCCGGGCGAATTCGGCAGGCGATTGTTCACTGGCTTTCAGCGTCAGGTTCGGCGAGACCAGCTTCAGTCCCTTGCGACCTTCGATAAAATAACCACGCCCCTGCAGGCGCTCGCCATGGCAGAAGAAACAACCCCGCACCCGGGCCAGGCGCTCACCTTCGGCCAGTACCGCCGGGTCGTCACTGACTGGAATTTCGACCAACGGCGCTTCGTAGACCCGGTCAAAACGCGCCTCTGTATTGACCCAGATATAGGCGTAACCCAGCAGCAGTGCTGCCGAAACCACGACCATAGCGATGAGCAGATTATTGGCAAATCGGTTCATATTTACTCTGACAGAGGGCTACCATGCCTCTCCTCGGCGAACTCCCGAATTGTCGGAAAACGCCGGAATGATAACCGCTTCAAGGTATACTCAGCCCGAATTTCATAGAATTAATCCTATTGATTAATCTATTGAATTAGAGCGCATTACAGACACATCTGCAGCTGCGGTTGAATACTAGCACGACAGATCTGGCTGGCACGCGCATGAATTTCTCGTTTTGAGAATTCTGCCCGGCACGGGCCAACACTTAATAAGAAAAGTATGGAAGCCGCACGACTCGACATCCCCGAAGTAATCCTGCTGACGCCCAAGCGTCACGAAGACGCCCGTGGCTTTTTTGTTGAAAGCTATAACCGCCAGGTATTTGCCGGGCTGGGTATTGATATCGACTTTGTGCAGGACAATCACTCACGCTCGGTGCCGGCAGGCACAATACGCGGCCTGCATTTTCAGGCACCGCCATTTGCCCAGGCCAAACTGGTGCGGGTCATTAAAGGCAGTGTCTACGACGTGGCAGTGGATATCCGCGACGGCTCCCCGACCTACGGTCAATGGGTAGGCGCGGTGTTAAGCGCAGACAACATGCAGCAACTGCTGGTACCGGAAGGCTTTGCACACGGCTTCTGCACGCTGGAGCCCGATACTGAAGTTATTTATAAAGTGAATAACTACTACTCTGCCGAACATGATGCCGGCCTGCTATGGAACGATGAGGCTTTGGGTATCGACTGGCAGCTGGGTAGCAACGAAGCAATGCTCTCGGATAAAGACCGGGTGCAACCTCCGCTTGCCGACTTGCAGTCACCGTTTAACTACGCAGAGTACTCATAGGGGCGGGCAGCAGCCGCGCTACATTAAGAGACAGGAACACCTTTGAAGATTCTTATAACAGGCGGTTTAGGCTTTATCGGCTCGGCATTGATCCGGCATCTGCTCGACAACAGCGAAGCCGAAGTCATCAATCTCGACAAAATGACCTATGCGGCCAACCCGGCTTCGTTACCGGGTGCCGACGCCAATCCCAGGTATAGCTTCGTCAAAGGCGATATCGCCGACGCAGAGATGCTGGCAAAGACTTTTGCCGAGCATCAGCCCGACGCGGTCATGCATCTTGCGGCCGAATCCCATGTCGACCGCTCGATTGATGCACCGGATGATTTTATCCAGACCAATCTGGTCGGCACGTTCCGTTTGCTGCAGGCGGCACTCGATCACTACAACTCGCTGGATCAGGCGGGCAAAGACACCTTCCGCTTTCTGCACGTCTCGACAGATGAGGTCTATGGCTCGCTCGGCGACACCGGCCTGTTTACCGAAACCACACCGTACAGTCCTAACTCACCTTACTCAGCCAGCAAGGCGGGTTCCGACCATCTGGCACGGGCCTGGAACGAAACCTTCGGCTTGCCGGTACTGGTAACAAACTGCTCGAACAACTACGGCCCGTATCAGTTCCCGGAAAAACTGATCCCGCTGATGATTTTGAAAGCGCGCGCTAAAGAGACGCTGCCGGTTTACGGCGAAGGCATTAATGTGCGGGACTGGTTGTACGTTGATGACCATGCGCGCGCACTGGAAGCGGTGCTGCTGAACGGTACGGTCGGTGAAACCTACAACATCGGCGGCAACTGCGAGCGCCGCAATATTGATGTGGTTAACCGGCTCTGCGACATCATGGACAGCGTTAACCCGGACAATGCCCCGCACACCGATCTAATCACCTACGTTCAGGACCGCCCCGGCCATGACCTGCGCTACGCCATCGACGCGGGTAAGATCAAAGATGAACTCGGCTGGGAACCCGCGGAGACTTTCGAAACCGGGCTGGCGAAGACCGTCGACTGGTACCTGAGCAATCAGGGCTGGTGGCAGGCGATTTTAGACGGCAGTTATCAGCTCGACCGCCTTGGCAGCAGCTCAGGCAGCACTTAAGGAAAGCCAGATGAAGAAAGGCATCATCCTAGCCGGCGGCTCCGGCACCCGCCTCTACCCGGCCACCAAGAGCGTCAGCAAGCAGCTGCTCCCGGTGTACGACAAGCCGATGATCTATTACCCGCTGAGCACGCTGATGCTTGCCGGTATCCGCGATGTCTTGATTATCACTACGCCGCATGATGCAGGGCAGTTTGAAACGCTGCTCGGCGACGGCAACCAGTGGGGCATTAACATCACCTACGCCGTACAGCCGAACCCCGAAGGCCTGGCTCAGGCATTCCTGATTGGCGAGAAGTTTATCGACGGCAGCGCCTGTGCGCTGATCCTCGGTGACAACATCTACTACGGCGGTGGCTTCAGTGACCTGTTGCAGGACGCCTACGCCAGTAATGACGGCGCTACCGTGTTCGCGTATCAGGTCAACGACCCGAAAGCCTTCGGTGTGGTCGACTTCGATGCCGGCGGCAAGGCGCGCAGTATTGAAGAGAAGCCGTCCGACCCGAAATCGAACTGGGCCGTTACCGGCCTGTATTTCTATGACGAGAACGTCGTGGAGTATGCCCGCAGTATCAAACCGTCGCCCCGCGGCGAGTTGGAAATCACCGACCTGAACAATGTTTATCTCGAACAGGGCAACCTGAACGTCGTCCAGCTGAACCGTGGTTTTGCCTGGCTCGACACCGGGACCCACGCCACTTTGCTGCAGGCCGGCGAATTCGTGCATACCATCGAAGAGCGCCAGGGCCTGAAGATTGCCTCGCCCGAAGAGATCGCCTACCGCATGAACTTTATCGACGCCGCCCAGCTCGAAGAGCTGGCCAAACCGCTCGAGAAAAGCGGCTACGGTGTCTACCTGCGGAAGGTCCTCCAAGAAAGCTAGACAAGAAGGCTAGACAAGAAGGCTAGACAAGAAGGCTAGACAAGAAGGTCAGCCCCCTCCGGCCGGCTGGCAGCTGTTCGGAAAAATCCTTTTCAAATCAAGCGTTCGCTTAACTTAAGCGGTCTGAGCCTGCGCGCCGGCCATGCCTGCACCGCCCTGAAACCCAAGCCCGGTCAGCGGGTGTGATCTAATTCCAATATTATGTTTAGTAGTAGTTTCAAACAGAGACCAATTCCATAAACTGCTTTCAGCAACAAGAAAGATGGGTATTATCAACAACGCCGGAAGGCAATAAAAACCCACGAGTTCAAACTCCTTCTGGAATTCAAGACTCAAACATCAGTAGAAAGGCTACCGCTCAGTAGTCCGGGGATAGGTCTATCTTCAGCAGCCGAGCAAAAGGCCACGGACGTCGATAACAGGGAGACTATGTATGACGTGTTTTAAATCCTTTAAAAGTGTAATCGTTTCCGGTGCAGCTATTGCATTGGTCGGCACTGTATTTATTCCGGCGCAGGCGATTGCCGGCAGTAGCACCAATAAAGGTGCCAACCCGAACGGCAAGCCGTTCGTAGAAGTGCAAGGCACCATCATCGAAGTTGAAGGCGAGATTTCTTCGCTGCAGGATCAGGTCGACGCTCTTGTCGGTCAGGTTGATACGATCGAAGATGCTCAGGCAGGCATGATCGCTTCAATTGCAGACCTCGAAGCTGAGAACGCTACCCTTGCTGCACAGATCGCAGCCAACGCCGATGACGTTAATTCACTGGAAAACCAGATTTCTGTTTTGAATTCCGATATTTTGGATCTCGAAGCTCAGATCGCTGACCTGGGTGATATTGACGGTAGCCTGCAGGCACAAATTAGCGCCAACGAAGCTTCAATCACGACGCTGGCGCTTTCTATCGACGTGCTTGAAGGTGATCTGCAAGCCTCGATCGACAATAACACTTCGCTTATCAACGACATGCAGCTGCAGATCGACAGCATTACCGACTCGCTGAACCTGTATCAGCTGCTGGTCGACGGCAACTGCCCGGCCGGTCAGGCGATTCGTGAAATCGGTGCCGACGGTTCAGTGATCTGTGAGATTGTTGACGCCGATCCGAACACCACGCTGTATCGCGCCTTCGCTCAGAAACGCTCGAATGCTTCTGGTTACGGTATTGCTACGGCGACGTGCCCGGAAGGTTTCATTCTGACGGGTGGCGGCTTCTACACCGAAGTGGGTAACACGAAAACCATCGGTTCATGGCCTGCTGCTCTGTTCGGCGGCATCTCAAATGACCTGCTGGCACGCCAGTACGTTGCTGAAGTCAGCGGCGCACAGTACCGCGGCATCGTAGTTGCCCAGGCGATCTGCTTGAAGATTAACTAAGGCAAGCACAAAACGATTCTCACTTTCTCCTGAGAGTCGGTTGACAAAAAAAAGCCCCGCCCTTCATCGAAGGTGCGGGGCTTTTTTACGGGTGCTTTCTACGGGCATTAGGTTAAGAATGATGCATTAAGTTAACGCGGGCCAATTATCGCGGCCGCGAATTTACAGCGTTCAACACGCTGTTTTGTGCCGCCATTTCATCCCGCTGAAACCGGTTTCTGTCCACCCGGCCGGCACCCTTCATAAACAGCCGAACCATTCGTATTTTGCTTTTGCGACAATCACTTAGGTGCGTCGCAACATAGGAGCATCTCACCCAAACCGGTGAAACCCGGCATCACACGCAGCTCCGGAAAACCGCCTGCAGTAATGCACTAACAAGATAGAGCCCAAAAACTTTTGCTTGCCCTGAAATATTTCCTGTGCAACTTTTCGTAGTGCAGCAAAGAATATGGACAACCCATACGTGCGTTGATTGGTGGAGGGAAGGACGACCAATCAGGGCTCGCTGCTTCATCTCGTCAATGAGGCTTTTTAACAGACTTTAGTTAGTCGTGAATATGGGGAGTTACACCAATGAGGAAACCATCTCATTCACTGGCAATACTGTCAGCTCTTGGGGCACTGCTGTTCAACGTCACTGTTGGGGCGCATAACCTAGCAGTAGAAGAGCAAACGCTGCATAAAATTCCGATTTTCGCACCTGATGAATCGGACTTTTCATTTGAGAACCCGCATCAACTCGATTACGTCGAAGATAGTCAGGCCATTTTTGCGTACCTGACGCCGCACGACGTTGACGTATACGAGTTCACTTTGGCGCCTGCCGACGTGCAATACGGTCCGGTCATTATCAGCGCCAGCGCTCTGCCGCCAGCCTGCCTGGAATATCAGTGGGAGTATCCGGTAACAGCACTGATCGGTTTCGGTCTGCCTGCACCTGACCCTGCAATAGAACTGCCGTTCGATGTGCCTCCGGGCATGGGTATCGTGGTAGCCGACAACCCGTGGGTGCTCTACCCGAACAAGCGTGAAATCTTCAATCTGGAAGAAGGTCACCTGGGTGACATCAGCTGGTTCCTGCCGGAAGGTCTGTCGCAGGACTGTCTGCTGAACGCGCCGTATCTGTGTGATTTCACCAACACGATCGCACAGCCGGTATTTGCTCCGGGCACGTACTACATTGCTATCTGGAACCCGACGGGCATTCCGACTGACTACACTGCCAATGTCGGCACCAGCGAAGAGAACTTCGTTGAGGACGAGGAAGTGGAAGAACTGGTAGCGGACAACAAAACGCTGCACCGTTCATGCAACACCCCTTATCCGTTCCGTTAAGAAACGCATAAGTTAGAAATAGAAAGGCCAGCCGCAAGGCTGGCCTTTTTATTTTCGGGATTGGTTGTTGCCGACCACCTGGTTCGAAGCCGGCTATTCCCCGGGCACCAACCGGATAATCTGCGAATCGGTCTTGTGCTCCAGCAACAGGTACAGCTCACCGTTGGGGCCTAACTCCACGTCACGGAAGCGTGCGAGGTTCTCCAGCAGTATCTCGGTGTGGACAACTTCATTGTCTTTAACGACCATGCGTATTAAATCGGTGGCACGCAGCGTGCCCATAATGATGTTGCCGCTCCACTCAGGAAACTCATCACTGTCGTAGAACACGAAGTTCGACGCGGCAATGGCAGGCGTCCAGTCAACCACCGGGAAGATAGCCTCCTCTTCGGTCAGCTCCACCTTCATATCTTTCGGCAGTTTGATCGGGCGACCGTCGTAGTTCACGCCGTTGCTGAATATCGGCCAACCGTAGTTACCGCCCTTCACGATGCGGTTCAGCTCGTCACCGCCGCGCGGGCCCATCTCGGTGGTCCACAGTTCGCCGGTTTTTTTATTGAATGCCAGCCCCTGTGTACTGCGAAGCCCCAGTGCATAGGTTGATGGCACAGCGCCTTCTACGCCAACGAACGGGTTGTCTGCAGGAATCCGGCCGTCGTCATGCACGCGATGCACTTTGCCGTAGGGCTTCGTTAAATCCTGAATGCCCATGACGTCCAGCGCGTCCTTCATGCCGACTGTGAAGTACACGTCGTTGTTGTCATCAAAGGCCAACCGCCCTGCTGCGGCAAGATCCGAGGTGTTCGAGTAGGTCTCGATATCAGCCTTCCAGATGACTTCTTCATCAACCCAGCGGTTGTTCCTAATCCGGCCACGGACGACACGGTTCATAGAGACCGGTAAATCATTACCGCGCTTGCTCAGCTCGTTACAACCGGAGCAACGATCGGTGTGATGAATGTAGACCCAGCCGTTGTCTGCGTAATCCGGGTGCAAAGCGACATCCAGCATCCAGCCGATACCCTGCACCTGGCCGAGAAACATGCCGGAGTCATCGTAAGCCTTGGGCGTGCCCTCAATGCGGGTGCGTTCACCGTCGGCATCGATGTAACTCAGGCCGTATTTACGTTCCGACAACAGAAAGCCGCCGTCAGGCAGCGCCGCAATCGCGAACGGTAGAGCATCGATGCCGGTCGCTACGACTTCAACACTGAAGCTCGCAGCTTCAGTTTTAACGACACCTTCAGGAATATTGATCTGGATGTTGTCGTTCTTATCGAGAATGGTTGTGCCCTGCCGCTGCTCGGCAACGTACAGCGCGAGGTTATAGACATCCTTCTCTGCAAGCGTCTCTTTCCACGCCGGCATCTCGGTACCGGGTATTCCGTTGGCGATACTCGCCTCAATTTCTTTAACAGTGTCGCCGTACTTCAGGTCTGCACCCACTAACGGCGGCCCGAGGGTCAAGCCACGCAGATCTTCGCCATGACAACCGGCGCAGTTCTTGATGTACTTCTTGATGAACATATCTTTCATCGGAATCTTGCCGATTTTTTCCCAATCGACAGTTGCCGGATCAAACCCCTGCGCGGCTGCATTCGATACAACCGCCAAAGACATCAATAAAGTAATAGTTAAATTGCGTAGCATGTTTCCTCCCGGGAACATTCAAGCTATCACAGCAGGGTTGGTCCGATAGCGGTAAACCGGTATCGGTTCATTCCGCGGAAACGTTTTCCTCAGTACCCGGGCCGACTGCCCAGCGCACGTCATCAATAGCCTTCGCCAAATCAGCCACCGTCGGGCCGTCGAACAGCTTGCGCAGCGGCAAGCCCACCTGCAACGAGTCGGAAATTCGTGCGAGCAACTGCATCGCCAGCAACGAGTGCCCGCCCAGCTCAAAGAAATCATCTTCAACACCGATCTCCGGCACCGCCAACACATCCCGCCAGATAGCGGCGACCTGCTGTTCCGTTTCGTTACGGGGTACCACCAGTGCACGGTCTTCATTGCGGCCCCATTTGGGGTCCGGCAACGCCTTACGGTCTACCTTGCCGTTCACCGTAAGCGGCAAACCTTCCAGAACCTCAATAGCCGACGGCAGCATGTAGCGCGGCAGGCGACCTTTGATGTGCTCGCGCAGCTCGCCCGTCTCGACCGACTGCTGCTTCTTCGCGACCACCCAGGACACCAGCCTGGCATTGCCCTGCAGGTCATTCCGCAACAGCACGACGGCCCGGTCGACCCGTTCATGATCGAGCAGTGCCGCTTCGATCTCACCCGGCTCAATGCGATGGCCGCGCAACTTGATCTGCTCATCAACCCGCCCGGCAAACAACAGATTGCCATCAGGCAGGTAACGGCCGCGATCGCCGGTGCGGTACCAACGCTTACCGCCTTGGTTAATGAAAGCATCGGCGGTTAAATCGTCGCGCTGCCAGTAACCCGGTGTGACCGCATCACAAGCGATTACGATCTCGCCACTGATAGCGCTCACCTGCTGCTGTTCGTCGAGCAGCAGCACCTCAACGCCGCTAACCGGCTGGCCTGCCGGCACCAAGCCACCGGTTAGTTCCGTGTCATGATCAGCAAGCCATTGCAGTGCCACGGTGCATTCCGACGGCCCGAGGCCGTTCACAAACACCGCCTGCTCATCGAAGTTTTTCTTAAAGAATTCGAAGTCACCGACTTTCGCTTCTTCACCACCCAACACTACCGCGCGCACCTTCGTGACATCGTGACGGCAAATCTTGTGGCGCATCAGGTAGCGGAACACCGTCGGCGTAGCGTGCAATACCGTGATGTCACTACCACCTATCTCGGCAATCACCGCACCGACATGAACTTCATTCTTAAGATCGAACGGGCGCAGGCAGGCGCCACTGATCAGGCAGGCATAGATATCCATGACGGCGGCATCAAAACCGTAGGGCGACAGCAATGACAGCCGGTCGCTGCTATTGATGCCCAGCGAACCGCAGTACGCGCGGGCATGGTGCATCACATTCGCGTGGGTTTGCATCACGCCTTTCGGTTTGCCGGTACTGCCCGAGGTGAACAACACATAGGCCAGTTGTTCCGGGTCTGTATTGATAGCCGGGGCAGCAACGCAGGCTTCCGGCGGGGAATCCGCCACCACCACCAAAGGCACGTTTGCAGCCGCGGCAACCTGTGCCGCACGCGGCTGATTCAGCGCATCACTGATCAGGGCTGTCAGTTGCGCATCAACCGTCAGCTCCTGCAGCCGGCTGTCCGGCGCATCCGGGTCTAGCGGCACATAGGTTTTGCCGGCTCTCAGCGCACCCACCAAACCTGCCAGCATCGGCGCATCATGGCCCAGCATCAGCCCTACGTTGCAGCCAATATTCTGCCCTTCGGTTACTGCCAATAGATCGTTCGCCACCCGGTTCGACCGGGCATCCAGTTCCGCGAAGCTCCATTCATGAGTGTTGGTCACCACCGCCAACGCATCCGGGCGCTCTGCCACCTGTTCGGCAAACGCGCTGACAACATCTGTAGCTTTCGATACTGTCGATGAAGTCCTGCTGCGTGGCAGGCGATACACCGGCGCTTTCACCAACAAGCGGCTTAGCGGCATGTCGGGCTGAGCCACAACCGTATCGATAATTTCTGCGAAGCGGGCCAACAGTGCATCGATAGTTTCCGCTGCAAAAATATCGGTGTTGTACTCGGCAGCAATGAGCAAGCCGTTACTGCCTTCGGCCAGTGCCATGTTCAGATCGAACTTGGCGGTGCCCCGGTCCAGGTGAAATACCGAGTTCGATTCACCGAGTTCTATATCGCCCTCCTGCTCGTTATGCAGATTAAACATCACCTGCACCAGCGGCGTGGTCGACAGGCTGCGGGCCGGCTGTAATTCCTCAATGAGTTTTTCAAACGGCACGTTCTGATGATCGAACGCACCCAACGCTGTCTCTTTCGTGCGTGCCAGTATCGTTTGGAAATCAGGGTCGCCGGATAAATCCGTGCGCATCACCAGTGTGTTCAGGAAGAAGCCGATCAGGTTCTCCACTTCGGCACGTTGCCGCCCGGCTACCGGCGTACCGATGACCATGTCTTCACGGCCGGTGTAACGCGCCAGTACTACATTGAAGGCCGCCAGCAACGTCATGAACAGCGTGGCGCCGTTCTCGGCTGCACAGCTGTGCAGCGCGGCCAGCTGGTCATTATCAAGGCGCAACTGCCGCCAGGCACCGCGGCTGGACGGCACCGGCGGCCGGGGCTTGTCGAGCGGCAGTTCCAGTACCGGCGGTACGTCAGCGAGACGTTCACGCCAATACTCAAGTTGCTGTTCCAGCTCACTGCCCGACAACCACTGCCGTTGCCAGACTGAGTAGTCCGGGTACTGCACCGGCAGTTCCGGCAACGCCGCAACATTGTCGCCCGCATGCTTATGCACCAAAGCACTCAGCTCACGGCTCAGAACACCCATCGACCAACCGTCGGAAATAATGTGATGCATCATCAACAGCAACACCGACTCATCAGCGGCGGCCTCGAGCAACACCACCCGGAGCAACGGACCTGCGCTTAAATCAAACGGCGCCCGGATAATGCCCAACAGACGCTCGCGCAGCTGTTCTTCCGCTGCGCCTTTCATATTCAGTACTTCAACCGGCACCGGCATTTGCGGCATCAGCAACTGCACCGGCTCACCGCCGCTGGCTGCAAACACTGTGCGCAACGATGCCTGCCGCTGCACCAGTTCATCGACAGCTGCCTGTAACCCCTCGGCACTGACGGAGCCACGAATGCGCACCGCCCGGTGCAGGTTGTAGGCCGGGTTACCCGGCTCGAGCTGATCAAGGAACCACAGCCGTTGTTGCGACCACGACAACGGCGTGACCTGACGTTCGGCATCCGGCAAGGCAACCAACGGGGCGCTGTCATCGCGCGCCAGAGTCTCTATTACCGCTGCCAGCCCTTCGAGTACCGGGTGGTCGAATAGCAGGCGCAGCGATATCGACACACCCAATCGCTCACGCAATTGCGCCGCAACGCGGGTGGCCAGCAGTGAATGGCCGCCTAACGCAAAGAAGTCATCATCAAGACCCGGCTCAACGTCGAGCAGTTGCTGCCAGACAGAGGCAACGAGCAGTTGTGTCGGCGAAACCGGCGGCCGGTATTTCACGGCGGCCGCAGCAGGGAGCAAGGGCAATGCCTGCTTGTCGAGCTTGCCGTTCGGCGTTAACGGAAACTCCGCGACCCGGCAAAAGCGCTGCGGCACCATGGAAGCCGGCAAGCGCTCGCGTAACGCACTGCGCAGCAGTGATTCATCGATATCGAATGCTGCCTGATACCAGGCCAGCAGGCGTGCCGAGCCGGTGGCATTATCGAGCAGTACCAGACTGCGCTTAACGCCATCCTGTGCCGTCAGCATGGCTTCGACTTCGGCTGTCTCGATGCGTACACCCGACAGCTTCACCTGCCCGTCGTTGCGACCGGTGAACACCAGATTACCGTCCGGCAGGTAGCGTGCCGTGTCACCACTGCGGTAGGTATCGCTGCGCGGGAAAGCCTGTTTCGTCAACGCCTCATCGCGCCAGTAACCGGGTGTGAGGCGATCACTGCGGAGCGTAATTTCGCCGCAGAAGGCACTCGGATTGCCGTGTTTGTCCTGCAGATAAACCACCGTATCCTGCACCGCCCTGCCCACGGGCAAGATGCCGGCCGGCAAGCGTGCAGCGGTATTTGCAACAAACTGCAGTGCCGTGGTGCTTTCCGAAGGGCCCAGACCGTTAACAAACCGTGAACCTTCGGCAAAACGCCCGGCAAATGTTTCGTAGTCCTGACGCACAGCCTCTTCACCACCGAGTACCAGCGTGTGCAGCGTTGCGGGCAACTCGGCGGGCTCGCTCATTAGCAGCCGGAAGACGGTGGGCGTGCTGTGCAGCACCGTGACACCGCGCTGTAGTGCGGTTGCCAGCGGCTGCGATTCTTTACTGATATCAACCGGGCATAAACAAGCGCCGTTCGTCAGGGCCGCGAACACATCCATAATGCCCGCATCAAAACCCGGGCCCGCGAACATCGACAAGCGGTCGGCAGCGGTAACACTGATCGACTGCGAATAGATCTCACTGTGTGCCAACACATTGCGGTGGGTTTGCGGCACGCCTTTCGGTTTTCCTGTCGTACCCGAGGTAAACAGTATGTAAGCAAGATCATCAGGCATCGGGCTGCCTGTGCGTGACTGCACGTCGTACTTTTCACCCAACACATAGTCAGCCAATTCGGTTTCCAGTTGCTGCCACTGTGCAGCGTCGACCGGGCCCGGCAATGGCACAGCAACGGTGGTGTCACTCAACTTATTGGCGAGCGACTCATGCCCGGGGCCATACAACACACCGGCCACATCCGCTTCACTCAGAATATCCTGCAGCCGGCTTAGCGGCGCATTCGGGTCGAGTGCTACCCACGTGAAGTTCAGCCGCATGGCCGTCAGCATGGCAACAATGGCACTGGCATCGTGACTGCAAAGAACAGCCAGGCGGGTTGAATCGCTTTTTCTACCCTGCAGTTTGAGCGTCAGACGGGTTTTGTGAATATCCGGCGCGAACAGCTGCGCGTAGCTGTACTGCGTAGCGCCGTCATCCACAGCGCAGGCGAACGGGTCATGCCGTGCCTGCTCAATAATGCGGGTCAGCAGACTGTCCCAACCCGTAACCACATTATGCGTAACCTTAAGCTTCGCCGTGTCCTGCCCGCCGAGCGTTATCACCCCCGAACTACTCTGTCCGCCCGGCAGCGGCAAGCGCGTCAGGCGTTGTTCAGGGTCGGCCGCCACTGCCTGCAGTAATTGCTGATAAGCCTGCAACAGGTCTTCAATAGTGCCGCGTGAGAACAGGTCACTGTTGTACTCAATACCGACCAACAAGCGCTCGCCGCGTTCATGCACGGCGACGTTCAAATCGAATTTTGCTGTGCCGCTATCCAATACAAACGGGCTGACGGTGGCGTTATCGAAACGCACGTCGACAGCCGGCTCGTTGTGCACGTTAAACATCACCTGCACGAGCGGCGGATACGCCGGGTCACGCTCAGGTTGCAGCAGCTCTATCAGTTTTTCGAACGGCACATCCTGATGATCAAAGGCAGCCAGCGACTGTTGCCGCACCCGCTCCAACAGAGCGGAGAACTGCGGGTTGCCGGACAGGTCGGTACGTAACACCACGGTATTCAGGAAGAAGCCGATCAATGACTCAATCTCGGTACGCCGCCGCCCCGCTACCGATGTGCCGACCACGATATCTTCCCGGCCGGCATAGCGGCCGAGTAACACGTTGAATGCTGTCAGCAGCAGCATGAACAAGCTGCTGTCCTTGTCGGCTGCAAGCTGCTTCAGCCCACCGGCCAGTTCAGGTTGCAGCGATAACTCCGACCAACGGCCGCGGTAGGACTGCACGGCAGGCCGTTCATAGTCGGCGTAAAGCTCCAGTAACGGCGGCATGTCCTGCAGCGTTGTCTGCCAGTACTGCAACTGCTCACCGAACGCCCGGCTTTCCAGTTGTTCGCGTTGCCACAAGGCGTAATCGGCATACTGCACGGGCAAGCCGGCAAGCGTTGCCGCCCGGCGACTGCAAGCAGCGTTGTACAGCTCGGAAAGCTCACGATAGATCACACCCATCGACCAGCCGTCGGTAACGATGTGATGCATAACCAACAACAACACATGGTCATCGTCGGCAACCTTCAGCACATGCACGCGCAACAAAGGCGGCTGACGTAAATCGAACCCGGTGGCCACCAACTCTCTAAGGCGTGCCCTCAAAGCCCCGTCACTGGCAGCAAGATGCTCTTCAAGCTGCAACGGTATCTTCAGTGCGGGTGCGATCATCTGCACCGGCTCGTCACCGCCGTCGATAAAACCGGTGCGCAACACTTCGTGACGTGCCACCAGTTCGTTGACGGCCTGCTGTAAGGCAGGCTGATTCAGCTCCCCCTCAAGCCGCGCCATCCACGGTAAGTTGAACGTGGCATTACCGGATTCCATTTGGTCCAGAAACCACAAGCGCTGCTGTGAAAATGACAACGGCGGCAGATCATTGCCGCGACGCGGTCGCACAGGTCTGCCGCCGCCTGCTGACGCGCGCGCAACGGCCGCCAGCAGCCCGGCCGCGGTCGGCTGATTAAACAGCAAGCGAAGCGGCACGCTTTTGCCGAACACATCCTGCACCCGCGCGATGACCCGGGTCGCCAGCAACGAGTGGCCACCCAGATCAAAAAAGTTATCGTCCAACCCGACACGCTCAATACCGAGCACGGCGGCCCAGATGGCACACATGCTCTGTTCGTCTTCAGTTGCCGGTGCGCGGTAGTCGCTCGCGTTTGCCGCTGAGCGCTGCGGTGCCGGCAATGCAGCCTTATCGACTTTGCCGTTGACCGTCAGCGGCAAGGCATCAAGCACCGCAAACGTGTCCGGCACCAGATAATCGGGGATGCGCTCCTGCAACCAGGCGCGCAAGTCTGTTGCAGCGGCATCACCACCAGCCATCGCGACATAGGCCACCAGCAAGGCCGGCCCGGCATCGTCACGCAGCATCACGGCACAGGCATCGACATCAGGATGCATCAGCAACGCGGCTTCGATCTCCGCAGGCTCAACGCGGTGACCGCGCCATTTAAGCTGCTCGTCAATACGGCCGAGAAACTCCAGAGTGCCGTCGGCACGCAATCGCGCCCTGTCGCCGCTGCGATACAGACGGCCTTCGCCAAACGGGTTGTCGATAAACACGCCGTCGTTCAGGCGGCTGTCGAGATACCCTGCCGCCACGCCGATACCACCAATGCAGAGCTCACCGGGAACACCTGTCGGTTGTAACTGCCGGCTTTCATCAAGCACATACACCGCCACTCCGGGCACCGCGGTGCCTATGGGTATGTCCGTGTGTTCATCCGGTGTGGCATGCGTCAGATCGACCCACGTTGAAACGATTGAGGCTTCAGTCGGGCCGTACGTATTGAGCAGCTGCACGGTACCGGCCTGCGCTTGCCAGCGTTGCCATAAGCCGGTCTGCGCTTTCTCGCCACCGATGATGACGGTTTTCAAACCGGCGGGTACTGCACAACTACCGTCTAACGCTGCTGCCAGCTCATGCCAGTAAGCCGTGGGCAGACTGACCCAACTGATGTGTTCGGTGGTACAGGCATCGAAAAACTCCTGCACGGACGGCACCGGGCCGGCGTCGCGCAACACCAGTGTTGCTTCACTGGTCAGCGCCGCAAACGTTTCTTCAATCGAAATATCGAAGTTCAGCGAAGCAAACTGCAACACGTTGGCCGTGGCGTCGAGACCGGTCTTGGCCCGCAACTGCCCGATGTAATTCACCAAGCCGCTGTGCACCAGCTCCACGCCTTTCGGCAGACCGGATGAGCCCGACGTAAACAACACGCAGGCGGCGTTTGCGGCAGCAACGTCCGGTAAAACTGTGTCTGTTGCCGCCGGCAAGTCGGCAAGTTGCATCAGGCCCGCAAGAGTCGCTGCACCGCCGGGGTCACCGGTAGCAATAATTAACGCTGTTCCCGCCTGCCCGGCCATGGCCTGCAAACGACCGGCCGGAAAAGCAGGATCCAGCGGTACCCAGGCAGCACCGGCTTTCAATATACCCAGCAGTGCGAGCACGCCATCGGCGCTGCGCTCTGTGCATAAACCGACACGGCTACCCGGCTGCACTCCGGCCGCTATCAAGCGCCGGGCGATGTCATCGCTCTGCTGCCGCAACTCCTGGTAACTAAGATCATCGCCTGCCGCACGTATAGCAACGGCCTGCGGGTTACGTGATGCCGCGGCATCCACCAAGCTGTGCAATGTGCAGCCGGCGTCGGCCACTGTGCCGGCGGGTTGCAGCAAGCGCGCCGCTTCGTCTTCACCAATAAACGACAACTCGCTTAGCGGCACATCAGGTGTTTGCAGCGCCGCCTCCAACAAGCGTTGGTAATGACCGGCAAAGCGCTGAATCGTGGCCTCATCGAACAGGTCGGTGTCGTATTCGAACATCGCATCGAGGCCGTGCCCGTCTGTGGCGCCTGCCTCGCGCACCGACAGCGTTAAATCGAACGTCGATGTGCGACTGCTGAAGATCATCTCGGGAATAACTTCCAGCCCTTTGGCCGGCAACTGCCAGCGCGGCTCTTCCTGCAGATCGAACATCACCTGAAACACCGGCGTATGACTAAGCTCGCGCTGCGGTTGCACCGCCTCCACGAGTTTCTCGAACGGCAACTCCTGATGCAGGTGCATCTCGAGCGCCGTGTCGCGCACACTGCGAATCAGGTCACGAAAGCTGCTTTCCGGTTGCAGCTGCACGCGCAATACAGCGGTGTTTACAAAGAAGCCGATCAAGCCTTCCAGCGATGTGCGGGGCCGCCCGCCAAGCGGCGTGCCGACCACCAGATCATCTTGTCCGGTATAGCGGTGCAGCAGTGCATCGAAGGCCGCCAACATCACCATGAATAAGGTCGCGCCGGTTTCTCTGCCGAGACCGCGTAAGCCTTCCGCCAACGCACGCGGTAACGGCTGCAACACGGCAGCACCACGGAAGCGCGATGCCGCAGCGCGCGGGCGATCGGCAGGCAACGTCAGTAACGGTGGTGCGCCGCGCAGTTTTTCAGTCCAGTACCCGAGTTGTTCATCGAGTTGCTCGCCCTCGAGCCAGCGCCGCTGCCACAACGCATAGTCGGCGTACTGCAATTCCAGTTCGGGCAATGCCGGTTCACGCTTCTCCAGACAAGCGTCATAACACTCAGCCAACTCGCGGAACAACACCCGCATCGAAGCACCGTCGGAAATGATGTGATGAATGAGCACCAGCAACACATGCTCATGTGGTGAGCGCTCTACCAGAAACACACGAACCAGCGGCGGCTTGCTCAGATCGAAGGGCGTGGCTGCAAGCCGCGATAAATGCGCCCGCAGTTTTTCGTCACCTGCGTCGGGCAACACACTGCACTCGAGCGGTACCGACACCCGCCCTGCTATGAGGGTAGAGGGGTCGCCACCGGCTGCAGGAAAAGCAGTGCGCAACACTTCGTGGCGCGCAACCAACGTATCAACAGCGGTCTGCAACGCATCGCGGTGCAACTCGCCTTTCAGCCGGACCGTCCACGAAATGTTGTACGCCGCACTGTCGGGTTCCAGCTGATCGAGAAACCACAGCCGTTGCTGCGAGTACGACAACGGTAACGGCTGATCACGACCGGCAGCTTCCAGCGGCAGCTCACCGGAGTGGCGTGACCGGGCCGACCACTTCAGCATCGCCACGATCTGTACTTTGCGCTCGCGTATCTGTGCGGCCAACTCTGCATTGATAACGCCCTGCGGCGCATCAACCACCAGGTCTTCGCCGTCAATACTGAGTTTGACGCCGAGTTCGCGCAGCCGCGCGATCAGATCGAGTGCGGACGCATTCAAAACCGCAGTACCTCGCGGCCTGCAGCAGCGTCTTGCTGCTCGTCGCCAGCGGCTGCCCAGCGCAGGGTATCGATCGACTTGGCCAGCCCGGCCAGCGTCGGGTGTTCGAACAAACACTGCAGCGGCAGGTCTGCTGCAAACACATCGCACACGCGCGACATCAGGCGGGCTGCCATTAACGAATGCCCGCGCAATGCAAAGAAATCATCAAAACGACCGACCTGTTCGACTCCGAGTACGTCCTGCCAGATAACCGCCAGCTGTTTCTCGGTATCGGAAACCGGTGCCACATAGTCACGCTCATTACGGGCAGCGCGCCAATCCGGAGCAGGCAAGCACAGGTAGTCGGTCTTGCCGCTCGGTGTAAGAGGTAGTGCTCCAAGCGACTCGAAGTGTTCCGGAATCATGACGTCGGGGAGCCAGCCGCGCAGATGCATTTGCAGATCATCTTTTGTGACATCTGTAGCGCCGGTAATCCATGCCACCAGCCATTGACGGCTGCCGTCGGCAACAGCCATAACCGCCGCCTCGTGAACCTGCGGATGTTGCCGCAAGTGAAATTCGACTTCGGCCGGGTTTACACGCAAACCGCGCAGCTTCAGCTGCCGGTCCTTGCGGCCGCCAAGCACCAACTCACCGTTCTCAAGATAGCGCCCGACGTCACCGGTCAGATAGCCGCTCACTGCGACGCCGTCGACGACCACGGTAGTCAGCCCACCGCCATCCAAGTCCTGCCCACGACCGTTCAGGCACTCAAGCGGCAAGTTCCAGCCACTGACAAACAGTTCACCCCAAACGCCTTGTGGTAGCGGTTGCTGCCAACGGTCCAGCACGTGCACGCTAACGCCCGGCAGCGGTGTGCCGACCGGTTGGGTTTCAGTGGTGGTTAAAGCGCAACGATGACAACTGATATCCCAGGTTTCCGTCGTGCCGTAGGTGTTCAGCACCTGACAGTCCGGTGCAACATTCAGCAATTGCCGGTAGGTATCTGTGCCTAAGGTCTCGCCGCTGGTGATCAGGTGGCGCAGCTTGGCAATAGCGCCTGTACCTTCCGGCATATCCAGCAGTGCCGATAACAACGAGGGCACAGCCACTAGGTGCGTAACCTGATGCTGCGCTAACTGTGCCGCAAGCCGGCGTGCATCGGCATCGGCTGCCTGCGGTGGCACAACAACTGCCGCACCATGACCCAAGGCGCCAAACAATTCCCACCAGGCATCGACAAAGTTCAAGCTGGTCCGGTGCAGGAACCGGTCATCAACTGCAAAGTCGAACGACTCCCACATCCAGCAAATTCTTGTCGCGGCAGCGCGATGCGAATACACCACACCTTTGGGTGTGCCGGTAGAACCCGAGGTAAACAACACCCAGACCGGAGCATCAGCCGGCACGTTAATACCGGGGTTCGCTGTCTTTAACCCGTCACCCTGCAAGCAGCCGGCCAGCTTCCCGGCATCGAGTACGAATACCGGTTGCGCTTCACACAAAATCAGTTCCGTCCGTTGCGCAGGCCAACCGGGGTCAACCGGCACCACGACAGCGCCCGCCTTCAGCACTGCCAATACCGCCGCAACACGTTCGGGCGAGCGCAGCAGCTGCACAGCCACCCGCTCACCGGGCGTTACTCCCGCTTCGATCAACTGCGCAGCAATAGCATTAGCCTGCGCATTGAGTTCCTTATAACTGAGCACCGCAGCATCAGTAATTATCGCGGGCGACTCAGGTGTGCGCTCCGCCTGCCGTTCAAACAAGCGATGCAACGGTTGCACATCATCAGACAATGCCAATGGCGGCCTAACGGTGCCGGCAACCGGCAACGGCAACTGTTGCCAACGCGCATCCGGGTTGGCAGCAACCCCGTTAAACAATTCTGCGAGAACCGCACTAAAGACATCGGCATTGACGGCATCGTAACGGGCGGTTTGCATACCAATATCGATACGCAGCGGTTTTCCGGAGCCGTTATCAGTGGCCGTGACTTCCACATCCCAGTACGACGGTCGCGGCGCATGCGGCACTTCGACTGCCCAGTTAATTCCGGCACTGTCGACGGCGGGGGCACTGCGATCTTCGTACATCAGCAGAGCCTGAAACAACGGGTGCCGCCCGAACTCGCGTGGCGGGTCGAGCGCATCGACTATCGTCTCAAGCGGCACGCCGGCGTGATCGAGCGCCTGCAATACGGCATCACGCTCGACAGACAAAACATCCCTGAACGCAGAACTGTCAGCCAGCGGTGCGCGCAACGGCAGGTTGTTGACCATGCAGCCGATCATCTCCTGCAACTCCGGTCGCGTGCGCAGGGTAGCCGGTGAACCGATGAGAACATCCTGCTGCCCGGACAACCGTGCCAAGGCAATGCGATAAACCGCTACCACCAGCATAAACAGGCTCGCACCCTGCTCGCGGGCCAAGCTTCTCAGCCTGTCGGCAACGGCAGCGTCCAGCTGAAACCCGCGGTGTACATCTGTGACCGTAACGATACCTTCACTGACTGCCTGCGGCAGCCCGAGCAACATGTCGGCACCGCTTAGTTGCTGTTGCCAGAACCCCGTGCCGCTATCGGGCCCGAGGCTTCGCTCCCATATCGCAAAATCGCGGAACTGCAATGCAGGCTCCGGCAATGCCGACATCTGACTTTCCTCACCTGAATAGAGCGCGGCAAGTTCATTACGGATTAACTCGACCGACAAACCGTCGGCCAGAATGTGATGCACGGTAACCAGCAAGACCTGTTCTGCAGGCAACCAACAAGCTGACAACAGCGGACCGTTGTGCAAATCAAAATGCTGTGCGATTTCGACAGCCGCCAACTCGTCCACGGACGTATCGTTAACAGTGCGCAGCGGCTGCGGCTTGCTGTCGACAACCTGTACCGGTTCATGATCGATAACACTGAAGCGGGTACGCAGTATCGAGTGCCGCACTGACAACTGCTGCCAGACTGCGCTTAAACGGTCAGGGTCGACTTCGCCGCTCAGGCGAAGGGCAAATTGTTCGTTCGCCGCTGTACTGCCCGTGTACAAACGGTCGAGAAACCACAAGCTTTGCTGTGCATACGACAACGGTGCTGGGCCGTCACCGGCAACCGCAGGAATCTGGTCTGCTGCAGCACCTGCTATCTCCTTACCGGAATACCGCCGCAGCAGCGCCTCTGCATGATTCGCTTCCAGATAGCCGGCATAAGCTGCAACGGTAGGCGCTTCAAACAAAGCTGCAAGAAACACCGTGTCGTCGAGCAGTCGCTGCACTTCTGTCGTAAAGCGCACCGCTGCTATCGAGTCGCCACCGGCATCAAAAAAGTCTTCGTCTATACCGATTTCCTGCCCGGACTGCTCCCGGTCCAGCAAGCGCTGCAAAATATCTACGAGGTCGCGTTGCAGGGCTGTTTCCGGCGCACGGGTCTGTACCGCCTGAACCAGCGGCACCGGCAACGCAGCCCTGTCTAACTTGCCGCTTTCGTTTAGCGGCAATGCGGGCAGTGCCATCCAGAATTTCGGCTGCATGTATTCGGGTAGTTGTGCGGCCACCTGCTCCCGCAGTTCTGCAGCAGTGCTGTTGGTATCCAGATTGGTATGCAGCGTGTCGTAAAACGGATTGCGGCGGTAAGCGGCTTCATCATGCGCAGTCGGGTAATCACCCAACTGCTCGCCGTTCACAATCACCGTAAACGAGTAGTCGGGAAACACGCCGTCGGCACCGGTAGTGCGTGACCAACGCAGCCCGACCGTATCCCCGACCGCTACAGTCACGCCGCCATCAAGCACCGGCAGGTAAACCGGCAACCACGCCTGCTGGTGATCGAGAAAGTCGACCACCTGCCCGGGCAAGGTTTCCACCTCGGTCCAAAGCAGCAAGCCGTCGAAGCGGCCACCGCGCTGCACCTGCAGTTGTGCACTGCCGGTTTCGTCGCTCAGCAACGAATCCTGAAAATCGAGATCTTCGAACAATGCGTCGTTGGTAAGCTTTGCAGTGTCGGGGAAGTTGCGTACACACAGGCGCACGTCAAAGCGCCTGCCGGCCTCACTGAATACTTTCTCCGTGTACTGCGCGGCAAGGCCCGTCAGCTTCGGCTCCTGCAAGCCGGCCGGTAGCTCGACCGCTGCAAGCCGGGTGGTACAGCGCGCCGGGACTGCCTGATAATTATTCCCGAATACCGGCGAGGCGAAGTTCCAGATGGGTACGATTCCGTCGGAGCTGCCGATGTTGCCGATGATGCCCTGCGTAACCACATCAACCGGCTCGGTAATCTTTGCTCTTACTTGCGGGTCACGCATATCGCCGCAGATCACTTCAATACGGTCACTTAAGCCCTGCCGCGCTACCAGCTGTGCAGCCCGGGCGGCGGCGGCGGGTAACACTTCAACGGCGTAGGCCTGGCGCGCTCCCGCAGCAACGGCCATGCGTGCCAACAAACAATCCTGACCGCAGCCGATATCCAGCACGACCTTGCCCGGTGCAACCTGCTCAAACGCTTCACGGTAGGCAGCGACACGGGTCTCGTCGGCATTCATGAACTCGTACAGCAGTTCGTCGTAAATCTGGTATTCGCCAAGCGATGGCCAGAACTCGGGCTCGCCTTCGGCAGGCGCTTCCGCAGTTGGCACGTACCAGGCTGCCAATTGCGTTTCGCCGGCACGCTCAACGGGCGCTACCACGGCATCCCGCACACCCGCTGTGTTGCGAATAACCTGTTCTATCTCACCAGGTTCAACCCGGTAGCCGCGCAGTTTAATTTGTCCGTCGACCCTGCCGACAAACTCAAGCCGACCATCGGCCAGTTCTTTAACCCGGTCACCACTGCGGTAACTGCGGCCGTACTCTGCGTCGTCAAAAAACCGGTCTGCCGTCAGCTGCGGGTCATCGAGATAACCCGTAGCGACCATCGGGCCGCTGACAATCAGTTCGCCGGATTCACCTGCTGCAACCGGATTGCCGTCTTCGCCGACAACCCGCAGACGAGCATCCGCAACAGGTGTACCGATTACGCTCGAGTTGAGGCTTTGGTCGCGGCGCAACTCGCTGACACAAACGCGACCGGCCGTCTCGGTTAGTGCATAGGTGTTAAACAGGCGCACGTTACTACCAGTGCGGCCGAACCATGCGGCAATAGCGGCCGGCACGACCGCCTCGCCACTAAAAACAATTGTTTCGAGCTTTGCCGGCACCTGAATGTCATCAAGTGCCAACCACTGCGAAAAACCTGAAGGCGTTGTGCTGAAAACCGTGACGTGGTGTTCATCCAGCAGTGATTGCAATTGCTGCGGATCACGCCGCAGTTCCTGCGGCACTACAAGCAAGCAACCGCCATGAGCGAGCGCACCCCAGATCTCCCAAACCGAAAAGCCGAACGCTATCGAATGACTCTGGCTCCAGACGTCGGCGGCACTGAATGTCGGACGCTCAAGGCTGGCAAACAAACCGGCGATGTTTGCATGGGTAACGACCACACCCTTCGGTTCGCCCGACGAACCCGAAGTGAACATCGTATAAGCGTTCAGTGACTCGCCAGTAGAATCCTGAGCGCAATCCTGCCAACCGTCAGGCACAGCGGTTTCACAAAGTGAAATGAACTCATCCGGGTTTATCGTAAATGCGGGTTTAGCCGCGGCTGCTATACGCGCCTCGCGTTCGGGTGAACTGTCGAGCGGCAGATAAGCACAACCGGCCTTCCAGATACCGAGCATCGCAATAATTTGCCCGACTCCAGCCGGCAAACGGATCGCAACGAGTTCGTTGCTGTTGCCGAGGCCGTGTTCCCGCAGCCCGGCCGCAAGGCATGTCGCCCGCCGGTCCAGCTCTGCATAACTCAGCGACGCGGCGCCACAACGCAGGGCCACAGCATCCGGTGTAGCACTGACCCAGACGCCAAATTGCGACAGCAAGGTGCTCAAAGGGCGACCTCTTTCGTGAACTGCAGGCCCACCACCGGCGGGTTCTCCAGATACTCCTGCCAGTACTCGCTACCAAACTGCTCTGCGCCTGCCGGGTCGAGCGACAGTGGCAGCCACTGCACATCACGAAAGTCTGCGGCAGCGAGACAGCGCTCATAGGTTTTGCGAGTGTAGTAATACACCTCAAAACTGATCATCGAACGGCCGGATACCATCGAATAGGTCAGCGGGCTCGCATCAAGTAACGGAGCACACGCCATTTTATTGAAACCGTATTGCGCATACCCGGGAAAGTCGGCGAGCGACTGCTCCGGGTTTTCGTTAATACCGACAAAGCGACCGCCGGGCTTTAAATGTTTTGCCACGGCATCAAGCATGGCCTGCAATGCGGTTTCGTTGGGTGCGTAATGAAACAGGTAAGCGCCGACCACCAGGTCGAACTGCCCCAGACCACCTATGGAAGCCGCATCTTCACAGACGTACTCGATGCCCAGCGGCTCGCGGTCTTCGGCCGCCTGCGCGAGGTCGATCATGCCTTGGGAAATATCCACGCCGACAACCCGCGCAGCACCCGCCTGCTTTAAACGGCGCGAGTAAATGCCGTCACCGCAAGCCAGATCAAGCACCTGCAAGCCGCTGACATCGCCAATCATTGCGAACAGACTGTAGGCCTCAATGTGGCGCCGTAACGGCGACGCCTTACCGTCGCTGTACTGACCGGCAATAGCATCGTACTGGGCACCGCTCATCTCAGCGCCTCCAGCTCTCGAGCAATGCGAGGCAGTCATCGCGCAGCAGGCTGCTTTGTTTAAGCTGTTCGGCCGCAGCCAGATCGCAACCGGTCAGTTCCTGCCCGGTAATGGCCTGCATATCGGCCAGACTCGCGCCGAAGTAAACGTGGCGAACGCCACTGTAAAAACCTGCTGCCAGACACATGGGGCAAGGCTCTACCGTTGAGTATAGATCACAGCCGTCGAGATTGAGTTTGCGCTCGCTCGCACAGGCCTCGCGAATCGCAACGATTTCAGCATGTGCGGTGGTATCAAGATGTGAGATCACGGAATTATGGGCACTGCTGACAATCTCGCCGTCGCGCACCAGCACGGCGCCCACCGGAGGCTCGCCGGCAGCCATGCCGCGCTTTGCAACTTCAATGGCTGCGCGCATATAAGTCTCGTGCGCGCTTTGGTTCGCCAAAGCGGCGTCGTCGCCTGACAAGATTGTGACTTCCTCTACAGTGGTGAAGGCGGATCTTCAGGTCCGCTCAACAGGTCCGCTCACCAGGTCGACTCAACTGACCCGCTAGCGAGTCGGCTCAACTGAGCTTCAAGCCCGATAAATAGTGGCTGAAAGTATTGCTATTGTTACATATCAGCGGGTTTCCACCTAGTGCGGCGGCGTCCGGACCGAGCTTCAGTGGTCACCCGCGCAAAAAGTATTGATATACATCAGCCAAATGACCGGAATTTCCTTTAGAATTGCGGCTTCCACGCCCTGCCGGGCGGTTTAAACCGGCTACGCGGCCAGCAGGCCGCCTGACCCCGTTTTTCTAACGGTTCTTCAAACACGGTTTAAAGAAGCGAAATTATGCATACCATCAGTATTATCGGCGGCACCGGATCCCTCGGCAGCGGACTCGCTTGGCGGTGGGCACTTGCAGGTCATAACGTCATCATCGGCTCACGCGATGCCGCACGGGCGGAAGAAACTGCAAACTCGATCAATGAACGACTCGGCAAAGAACTTGCCAAGGGCATGGACAATTTGGCGGCGGCAGAAGCCGGCGAAATTGTTGTCCTGACGATCAAGTTCGCGCATCAGGCTTCAACACTCGAGCAACTGCACGATGCTGTGCAGGGCAAGATTGTTGTTGATACGACGGTACCGTTGGTGCCACCTAAAGTCGCCCGCGTGCAGCTGCCGGAAGAAGGCTCGGCTGCCGTAATTACGCAACAACTTCTCGGAGATAACGTTCAGGTTGTTTCCGCATTTCAGAACATCGCTGCCGACTCTCTGCCGCTGGACGAAGAGATCACCTGCGATGTACTCGTGACCGGCGACAAGAAAGATGCCCGTGAAACTATCGTGCAACTCGCGAAAGATGGCGGCATGCAGGCATGGCACGCCGGTCCGCTGGCCAACTCGGCTGCTGCCGAAGCGATGACCTCGCTGCTTATTCATCTGAACAAGCAGTTTCCCGGCGCCCACACCGGGATCAAGATCACCGGCGTACCCGGCAGCGACTAAGCATCAGGTCACAGCGAATGCCCCGCCGACTCGAGGCTTTTGCAATCACCGGTCTACCGCAGGTAGCACCGGGTGATGATGTTGCGGGCCTGATTACCACAGCCCTTCAAGAGCAACTGCCACCCGAGCGCGGCGATGTTGTCGTTATTGCGCAAAAGATTATTTCGAAAGCAGAGAACTGCATCGTCCGGCTCGATGACGTCGAGCCGTCTGCGGAGGCGCTGCGCATTGCCGCAGAAATTGATAAAGACGCAGCCATGGTCGAACTCGTCTTGCGCGAGTCTGTGGAAGTTGTCGCCACCGGTAACAATGTATTGATCGTTGAAGACAAGCGCGGCTTCGTCATGGCGAATGCCGGCATTGACCGTTCCAATATCGAAGACAGCGACAACACTGCATTACTGTTACCCGAAGACCCGAACGCATCTGCCGCAAAAATTCACCAAGCGCTAAACCAACAATTTGGTATAGAACTCGGGGTTGTTATTGCCGACAGTGTCGGCCGGCCGTTCCGGCTGGGCACGACGGGCATGGCTATAGGCTCTGCCGGTGTTGAGGCGCTGGAAAACCTGCGCGGCAACCACGATATGTACGGGCGCGAACTGCAAGTGGCCGAGCACGCCGCGGCCGATGCTATTGCTGCCACCGCCGAACTGCTGATGGGTGAAGGCGCTGAAGCCATACCTGTCGTGGTGATCCGCGGCCTTGATGCCGGGCGCTCTGAGCAAACCGCCGCGGCAATTCTGCGGCCGCGCGATGAAGACCTGTTCCGGCCCCGCAGTAACCCCGCAAACAAGCAGAACAAGAAAAACTGATGAGCATTTGCATCCTGTCAGGCGGAGTCGGCGGTGCCAAACTGGTTGCCGGGTTTGCCGCCGGTTATGCGCCTGGCC